>ERZ773131.2243-NODE-2243-length-12611-cov-3.250796_pt1 | contig 12611 bp, 14 predicted proteins | sample MGYA00511082_ERZ773131 | MGnify/ENA primary metagenome ERZ773131 (study PRJEB29015, sample SAMEA2737813) | human gut metagenome | biome: human gut; feature: human-associated habitat; material: faeces | place: China | collected 2012 ... | reverse complement strand
ACGTTAACGCTGTCGGCTTCCAGCGTCAGGGCCAGTTTCATTGTTTCGCCTCCGGATGCTTACCCAGAGTAATGTTATTTACTGTTCGGTAATTGTCGCGGGTCATCAGGCCGGTCGCCCTGCGAGCCCGGAGGATATCGATGCTGTTTATTAACTGAGAGCGGGTACAGGCGCTGAATCCCGGCTGGTCGGTAGCACCAGCGCGTATTTTTCCACGAGAAAGTTCACCGCATCACACAGTGAAATGCCTGCCTCAATATGCTGCTCAATCACACGTTCATCAGCGAACGGTGTGTCATTCAGCGCGAGGCCGTAGTGCTGGTCCAGTAACCGGGTGAGCAGTGTCTGCCAGATGGTGACGGGAGACGGGCAGCACGATGCCTCCCGTACATGCGTGTCGGGTAATGTTTTCATAATGAAGATTTTCCTGATATGCAGAGATAAAAAATGGGACAGTGGCGTGGTGAAAACACCAGGCCGGAGCAGAAGATTATTCTGATGATTTACTTTTTCGTTTCGGGCGTCGGATAAACAGCCAGATAAACGTAACCACAGGAGCCGAGGGTGTCGGCTTCACAGGTCAGCCCCTTCGCATACAGTGTCACGGTATGCTGATGGCGGGGATTCAGTTCACCGCTGGTGAGCATGAGCTCCAGTTGTTTCATCAGCAGCGGAAAGGCCTGGTCCGGATGGTACGCATCCGCATCTCTGAACCGGCCTCTGATACCGGCACGGTCGGCAAGGTAATGCAACCGGTTACCCTCCTGCACCAGACGTGCCCCGAAACAGGGCGTCACGGTGCAGGGCAGTCCCCACCAGAGGCGGTCGTGATTGTCGTCGTGATGCGTTGTCCCGGGGAGTGTGTCTGACACGATAAAATCCTCACAGAAAATCGTTGAATGATAGTTTAACTTTGACAGGTCAGCCGGTGCGCAGACCGGCTTCGGTGAAGGTGTATTCGTTGATGAGAAGGGCCTCATCCACAGGGGCATCTGAGGTCAGCCTGTTGTGCTCGTTTTCCAGTTGACGGTACAGCCATAAGGCCAGGTCGCGCAGGGCTTCGCTGACAGCGGCTTCCGCATCTGTTGTCATAGTCTGACCAGTCGGACTGTTCCGGGTAACAGTGATATCCATGCTGTACGGATGGCAGTAGCGTCCCCGGCGGTGGATTTCAGCCTGCAGTTGCCAGAAGTTACGCTTCTGCACCGCCTGCAGGGCATCCGCGATACGATGGAGTTCATGCTCCTGTGGGGCATACTTCCGGATTATCCGGGCTGTCGCCGGCTGCCAGTGCCAGCGTCCTTCAAAACAGGCTCCGTCCCCCTGGCTGCAGCATCCGCTGAACCAGATGCACGGCTCTTCCATAAACCTGCCGTTGCTGAGCCGGAAAACGCGCTGGCGGAGGTCAATTCCGAAAATGTCACAGACCGCCCTGAAGTCCTCATACACGTTTTCATACCAGTTGCTGTCAGCATGATGCTGACGGTACCCGTCGCGGGCTTTTCCCCGTACCGGGCAGGAAAGTTCATCCAGCGTATACACTGTGATGGTGATAATGCTGCTCATCAGAATCCCCTTTCTGATTCAGTTCAGGGTGACGCTCATCAGCCGGACATACGGGCCAAAACTGTCCTTACGGCGTTCTGCAAATACAGCCAGCACACCGGGAATATCCTGCACTTCACGACCGGTATACGCCTCAGCACTGCCGTGCCAGCGGTATTTACCGGTACAGAACGGAAAAAGACGGGATGTCGGATGTTGTTGGTGAATACGCATGGCTTCACCACGGGTGATAATTTTCATAATGGGATACCTCTGAAGACAGAAGATAAAAGTGAAAACAGGTGTGATGTGGTTGTGACGGGTTAAAGCAGACCATGTTCGGCAAAGGAGAAAACCTGGCTGCCACCGACTATCAGATGGTCCGGCACCCGGATATCCACCAGGCCCAGTGCCTGTACCAGACGTTCCGTGATAAGGCGGTCTGCCTTGCTGGGTGTGACTTCACCGGACGGGTGATTGTGCGCCAGCACCACGGCAGCGGCATTGTGGTACAGGGCGCGTTTAATCACTTCCCGGGGATGGACTTCCGTGCGGTTGATGGTGCCGGTGAAGAGGGTTTCACCGGCAATCAGCTGATTCTGGTTGTTCAGATACAGCACCCGGAATTCTTCACGCTCCAGTCCCGCCATGTTCAGAATCAGCCATTCCCGTGCCGCATGCGTGGAGGTGAAGGCCACGCCGGACTCATGAAGATGGCGGTCCAGGGTTTTCAGGGCCCGTTGAATGAGGCTGCGCTCGCCGGGCGTCATCTCTCCGGGCAGAAAGGAAAGCTGTTGCATTGTACTTCTCTCCATTCAGTCGATGATGCGCATAATGGCGCTGCATTCCGGATGCTGCAGGGCGTAATCCCGCAGCCGGTAATAATGGACCGTCATAGCATAACACTCCGTACGACAGGCGTGATGACTGTACGCCATCAGACAGGCGGCAATGCCGGCAGCTTCCGGGCTCATTTCAGCGCGGTTACCGTTCATGGCATTGAACAGTACCCATGTTTCGTCATCATCGTCATCCGGTTCGGGTGCCATAAATGCCCCGCCGTTGTTCAGGGTGTACAGATTCCAGATACCACCGCAGTAGTCTTCGCACAGACGGTCCATCCAGCCGAAGACACGGGGCTCCAGGGTCACCCACTGTGGAATGAGGCCAAAATGCTGCGGCCAGAAGCTGATGCGCTGTTCATCAGGGACGGGAGTGGCAACCAGTTGAGACTGGTTATTCCCTGATGCAGTAGTTACGGAAACAGAAGGTGTGGTGGAATTATGCGAAGAGGTTGTCATGAGATTATTCCTTATAAAAAGCAAATGAATGGAAGAATGCCTGGGGACTGGTACAGACGTGAGTCAGGGCTGCACTTTCAGGGAAACAGCATCAGCGCATGCTCTCCAGCAGCGTTTCTGCCATCACCCACAATGCGCGGTTGAGCTTAATATCGGTGTCGATGCTGTGAATGGCACGGGTGTGGATACGTTTTCCTCTGGCACTGCGACCGGAAATTCCGCCTTTCAGCATATTCTCCTGGATGGTCTGATATGCGCTCCACAGGTCCTTACCGTAATCCTCCCGGCGTCGCGGCGTCAGAATGTCGGCGGTGGTGACGGGCTGATGTTCGTCACCATAACGGTAAGTCAGTGCCGCCTGTGCCAGCGCCTGGCGTGCCGGTGGCGGCAGGACCAGCGACTGCATGGCATCACGCTTCTCCTCTATCCGGTCAAACACGCCCACCACCTCGTAAGCCCCTTCGATAACTTTCTCCACTACATTTCCCCGGTGTGGAACACGCACTTCCCCCAGAGACTGGCCACAGACGCACCCGTTCTGGCAGACGAACCTGAAGTAACCCGGCAGCATCTGGTAGCTGGAGGTACCGTCATGAGAGTTGAGCAGAATAATTTCAGGGACATGTTCTCCGTTTATCTCTCCGGCCCGCCGCAGACGCAGCATGTGTTTTGTGTATCCCCGGCGGCCCGGGTCGCGCACACGGGTCTGGCAGGCGAAGAACGGCTGAAAGCCTTCCCGCTGCAGATTTTCCAGGACGGTAATGGTGGGAATGTACGCATACCGTTCACTGCGGGAGGTGTGCCGGTCTTCCCCAAAAATACTGGGTACATGGCGTATCAGTTCTTCATGTGTCAGCGGACGGTCACGGCGTATCTGGTTTGCAGCATAACCAAAACGACTTGCTAATCGCATACTTTGCTCCTTATCGGTGGTTAAGATTTACTGGTGCAATAAATGAAAAAAGCCGCGTCTCCCGGAGAAGACGCGGCCTGACGGGTGAAATGAATAAGGTTTATTGTCTGAGAGGCCTTTCACTGGCGAGCCACGCATTAAGCGGCTTTCCGGTAACAATGGCTGGGGCTGTATTTACCTTTGATATTAATAATGTGCAGAGAAACGCATGGTTTACTCCTTAGATTTTAAGTTTGTCCTGGGCTACAACGACAGGTTTTCCGGATGTGTCGATGACTCCTACCGTCGGTACGCCATTTTTGATTTCGAAGAACGGTTTGTTGCTACCTGAGCACAGTTGATTGTCCCCGTATTCAATCATTTGTGCTTTCCCGGTTTTCAGGTTAACTACCGAGACAGTGTAGTCGTAGCACCAGGCACCACCACGTTCAAGCACGAAAACATAGCTGTTATCTTTATAGTTGAACTGATTCTTTGTCTGGCAATTCATACCGTCAATTTCGGTACAGGAAAACGCTTCTGTAGTATTAACGTATTTGATGTTATTTGGCAGTTTTACTTGTTTCGCAGTAGCGAAGACAGAGAACAGAATAGTTACAGCAACGAGTAAAGTTTTGATAAAAGTTTTCATGATAGACTCCTTAAATTAGTTAACCGCAGCTACGTAGTTTTTCACCAGATACGCGAATTCATGCACGCCAATTTCACCGAACCAAACCAGGTAGGCCGGGTCATCTAAACCAAAGTAACGGTAGCCAACAACTTCATGGGTTTTTGGGTTATAGAGTGTTACGATAAAGTCCCAGCCGCAGGTATTGGCTTTGCAACCGTCGCCCTGGAACCAGACTGTACCGTTAATGTTTACTGGCGTGATACCTCCACCAGGGCCATCCATATAGCCGCCTTTACCGAACATGCCGCTCAGTCCGACCGGTTTTAATGCTTTGTCGATAGCGGCTTTGTAGGTAGCGTCACCTTCGTACAACTCGTACGTTGATGGACACGCTCCAGGTTGTTCAGCCCAGGCTTCTGGGTTACAACTAAGAGCTTGTTTTACGGTAGCCGCTTCTGCGTTAAAGTTAAAGCCCGTGAACAGAACCGCCAGAAATAACATAAGGGTATGTAAACGTTTCATTGTAAATATTCTTCCGTTGTAAATGGCGCTGGAAAATTTCTCATCAGTGAAACCTTCCGGAAGTTTCCCCCCCTTGTATGATGTATATCGCCAGTATTTTATTTCATCCCGGCTGTAATTTTTATATTCCCCGGCACGTGCAATAACGCTGACCAGAGATATAAGGCTCATTAATAACTTTACAGGTAATTTCATAATTAAATTTCCAGTGAGTGAATTGACAGGTGAGGGGTAAAACTTTCTCTCAGGTAATATATATATGAAAATATTTTCAATAACACCAGACAGGAAAAACACCACCACAGGCGGTGGCGTTTCTTTGGGGCGTCTTTATTTAATCCGGGCCATCGCGTTTCTCAGTGCCAAATCTGCCTCTTCCGTTATATCCAGGCTTTTCTGCAATACCGCCTCTGACCGGGTCAGTGCCTGACGTGCTGCCAGCGGTTTCCGGATATGCTCCATCGCCAGCATCGTGTCTTCATAGCCCTGCTGACGCCAGGCGTCGGTATGTGCCGATGTAAAACTGAGCAGACCGCCGCTGTTGCCACCATCACCTGCATATTTCAGCCTTTTCCGGGGACGGATCTCAAGGATTGTGGTGTCCGGAAAAGCCTGGCGATCCCATAAAGAACCGTCACTCAGATGCGTCACAATCACCATATTGCATCCGGCATCGACCAGAGGCGTCACAGGGGTATTTCCCTGCATATTTCGCCATCCTCCCATACCACCATCACCGAACATTGTCCCCTGAACCTCACGGGGACGGAACAGCAGGGGCAGCGCGGCTGACGCAAGCAGAGCCTCTTTCTGCTGTCCGCGGGGCAGGCTCTGGATATGCTGAAAAACGGCGTTTTTCGTGGTTCCGACACCCAGTTCAGCACGAATGCAGTCAATAATATCCTGCATGCCCCCTTCTGTGGGGTACAGCGACACATACAGCGGTAGCCCGTCTGCCAGAGCATCAGTATCAAGATAATGATCCATCAGCGCTGTCAGGGGCTCATCTGACAACAACGGCTGAGCCATCAGATTGTCAAACCCGTTGATTGTCGATATATGGCGAAGAAGCGTCGTAAGCAGTGCTCCTGCACGTCCGGGGATCTGGCAGAGGTTCATTGCCTGGAACAATTTTTTCAGCAATGAAAAGTAAACCAATCTGTTTACCGACAGCACCTGATTATTCCCCAGATGATCCCAGAGCGCCTCCAGGCGTACGGCAGCTTCTGACAGATCGGGAGAGGCCGCGATAATGGCACCATTGAATGCGCCAATGCTGGCCCCTGAAACCATGCTGATCTGTGTACCACACTCTGCCAGTGCCTTAACCACTCCCGCCTGATAAGCGCCCACCGCCCCGCCACCGGACAGCACCAGCCCCGTTTTCATTTCTGTACTCATGCAGCCCCCTTCTGAAATATTTCATCGACCATACTTTCAGAGAGGCGTTCTGCAGAGCAGAGGCGAGGCATGCGAACCGGTAAGTGTTCTGCAGCCTGCGTGGTTGACCAGATCACCGGATGCTGCTCTTCACTGCACCAGTCTCCCAGCCAGTTAATCGCGTCATGCCACTCGTTATCTGCCTGCTCCCGGCCCTGACCACCAAGCCAGTCCAGAGTGTTCAGACGCACGGTTGCACTACCGCCACTCTCCTGTGCCATCTGCGTTAATGCTTTATGTCTGAGAATATCCAGTAGCTGGTTAACCTGGCCTGTTTCGCTCTGACGTATCACATCACCAAACGCGCCCCAGCGAAGCTCTTCAAGTGCCACATAACAACGTCCGGCAGGGGAAAATGACGCATATCGCCCGGCGCTCCACCATGAGAATATCTGCTCAAGATGTAACTGCGCCCGCTGAACCTGGTCAACACGGTGGAGTTTTTCTTCAAGATGATTCAGTTTATGGTGAACCTGATCGGCCAGGGTGAGTAACTGCTCCCGCGTATCTGCGGAATAATGCGCCAGCCTGGCTGTATCACTGACCAGTGAACTGACCCTGTCGTTTACCCGGGTAATCGCGTAGTTTGTGGTGGCAAGTGACGTTGTCATCTCCGTCAGCCAGCGCAGGGACGCCTCAACGCCCTGTGCAAGCGACGCATTGATGGCATTCTGCCGTGCAGCGCCTTCGCCGGTCAGCCCCTCTTTTAAACGCCGGAAGAACGTGCGCTCTCCGGCCGTGCGGATATGCTCCTGTGCAACATCGATTCCGTTTGCGAAATCAACCACAAATTTTTCAGGAAGACAGGTGAGTACCTGACATACCCGGTTATCAGCAATTTGTTGAATAAATGGTGAAGTCACAGCATTGTCTCCAGCTCTTCCCTCAGCGCCTTACTGTCAGTAATGAGCTCAGGAACCCTTTCATTTAATGCCTGAAGTCGCCCGGTAAGCCGTTCCTGCGCCTGCTGATCGCGTTTATGATCTTCAGAGCTCTGAATCAGCGTGTTACGCAGTTGTTCAACTTTCTCCCTGAATGCGCAGAAAAAGGCATCGATTTCCTGGCGGACGGGCTGGTTAATATCCTGCTCAATGGATGCCTGCAGCTCCCCGAAATATGCCCGGGTCAGTGACATAACTTCCTCTCTGACCTTGTTGATATTGATCACGCTGCGACTCACATCCTCGTCATAGTTTTCCCAGCCCAGGTCACTGGTGCCAAACCATCGACAAACGGTTCCCCATACGCCACTCTGCCGACGGCGACGGGTGACGGTCTCCGTTCTTTCCTCCATAAGCGCACTCAGATTTATTTTTACCGCGAGCCGGGTCTGTAACTGGCTGACTGCCGGAAAACTGATTTTTACGGTAAAGCCCTCATCCTCCAGGCGGGCATTGATGCGACCGGCAATGTTTTCTGTGGCGTACAGGGCCGTGCCACGAAAACCTGTTTCAATCCCGCTGACGATTTTCTCCAGCTCAGGCCGGAACTGTGCTTCAGCCTCACGGTGCAGGCTGGTCACGGTCGATTCGATTTGCGTCATCAGTTCAAGGGCTTCCCTGCGATCACTGAATTTTATTTCGGGGCTGTCCGGGGCAAAATCTCGTTTCCTGTAATCCTCCCGGCCCTGGTTGTTGATACCGGACCATTGAGAAATTTTCCCCCATAATCCGGACTGAGACCTTCGTTGTTCTGCGTCTTCTTCCTCCAGCATTTGCTGTTCTTTGCGTTTACCGCTTCTGAAATAGTCATTCAGCTCCTCTTCCAGTGAGGTGCAGACCCCCGTCAGTAATTCCCGGGTTTTAGTATCGATCTCCTCCATGGCCATTCTGACATCAGTGGTCATCTGCTCCTGACAGTCCGCGATTTCCCGGATATCCGCAAGCAGGCTGGTGATATGCGACTGCAGTGACTGAATGCTTTGCTGTAGCCCCTGATGGCGTAACAACAGGTATTCACTGATATTTTCTGCATTCTGCATCAGTTTTGCGGCGGCAGAGTCAACCGCCAGTGCCGCAGCTCTGGAATGTGAGCTCTGTATGACTTCCGTTATCAGTTGATCGATAAGTGAGCCTTCCCACAGGTCTGTCGCCCCTTCAGTTGCCAGTTCACTGTCTTTACAGACGTATTCTTTTTTCATGCAACCGAAGGCACCTCTGATAAAATCATCGACCCAGGCTTCATCAACAGGAAGGGTTCCGTTTTTCCGTAACTCATGAAGCGCACGGTTAGCCAGGTATGCCTGGCGTGAGGATCCGGGATAAACGCGGGAGGCGGGCAGCACATCGCTGTTCAGCATTGCCGGAACTTTCTGGCGTACGGCATCTGCCCCATCGCCATTGCGGTCTTTCTCATCAAATTTATTGACCAGTACAAACAGGCGGCCGGCTGATACGTCAGCAATGGCATTAAGCTCTTTACGGACGTCTTCATCCGCTTTTGAGTTCATCTGGGTGTAATCCATCACAGCCAGAACCGCAGAGGCTTTCTGCAGTTGATCCCGCATCATCACTTCCATCTGCGGTTGTCCGGCCTCATTAGGGCCGGGGGTATCCAGCAGTGTGAGTGTTCCCTGGCATGCATCCATCCCCACCAGATGGCTGAATTCCACGTCGATCACCGGCAGTTTCTGCACTTCTGCGTATTCATCAAAAGGAAATTCAGTCCCCATTGCCGCAGCAAGACGAACCAGATCGTTTAACGATGCCAGTCCGGTAAAGATTTCCTCCTCCCCGTGGTATTCATTTTTGAGCCAGCCATCATCCGTCAGAATATCCAGCAGTTCGCGGGTATCCCCGGTTTGCTGCAGGGTCTGTGCGACCTGCTGTCCTGCCGGGGTGGCGAGTTTTTCCTGCAGTGTGATTAATAAATTGCGGACAGGCTGAATATGTTCCAGATGGAGAACCGGCTCAGTTTTTCCGGGAACGTGGCGGATGAGCGTCGGTACAGAGGTCATGGGGCGGTTACGGTTAGGCAGAATTTCCTGCCCCACAATGGCGTTGATGGTGGTTGATTTGCCTGCTTTCATCGTGCCGACAACAGCCAGCACCATCTCCCTGCGGGCGGTTTTGATTTGTTCGCCCTCCAGCTCCTCAATTCTTTTCAGTGCTTTCTGTTTATCAAAAAGCAGTCTGTTTTCGTTCTTACTGTCAGATAACACATCTGGCTCCTCAACCATTTGCCGGAGCAGATTAATGTTCAGTTGCAAAAGTCGGTCGGCTTCATCACAAAGCAGGGCGATGTTCTTTTCGTGCATTATTTAACCTTCCTAAGACGCATTTTCATGACAACCACGGAGGAGGTCATTTACTACAAACGATCGTTTATAACGATCGATATGATAGTAACGATCGATGTATTCTATTAACTTGAGAAACACAACGCAAGGGGACAACCCGGGTATGGCTGCGTTTGCATAGTGTTTTCATGGAGTTAAAAATCTGTAACAACAGCCTGGTACATCACCACCGGGTTCAGAAGAAAATCCAGTTCCATACCGCGCGGGCAACAGAGACCACCGAGTCACGGACGGCGCGCAGAACCGTGCGTGCAACAGAGGCAATGCAGACGCTCTCCGCCGTGTCAAATATCCGGTCCACCGCACCGGTAAACTGTTCACGGGCCTGAGACCGGACAGACTCCGTGCGCAGCTCGTCCTGCAGGCGGGTCATCAGGGGACTGGCGGCATGGTCGGGAAGTGCTGTCATGAGCGCACTGACCAGCGTATCCAGTTCCCAGCCGGTGCGGGCCGATACGGCAACAACCCGATGTACGGGCCGGAACAGACGGAATACCGCCTCCGTTTTTTCGCGAATGTTCTGTGCCTCTGCGGGAGAAGGCTGAATACCGGCCATATCCCATTCATGGCAGGGCTCCGTTTTATCGGCCTGCATCACCACAAATAGTACCCGCTGATGTCCCCGGTGCAGGATGTGTCGCCAGAAATACTCATCCACAGACAGGGCACGGTCATCGGCTTTAATCAGCCACAGTACCAGGTCCAGTTCGAGCAGAATGTCACGGTACAGGGCTTCATACTCTGCATCCCTGTCCCGGCTCTCGCCCACCCCGGGCAGGTCAGTGATAACCATGCTGTGACCATGGCCATTCAGACGGAAGCGCTGCACTTCCCGGGTGCCGGCGTGAACATCACTGACCGGGGTGACCTCCCCCTGAAACAGCGCATTACAGAGTGAGGATTTACCGGCCCCGCTTTTACCCATAATGCCAGGCACGGGTTCGTGACTGGTGAGTTTGCGCAGATGTTCCAGGATGTGACGGGAAAGTGAGTAAGGCAGGGAGGAGAGCGGTTATTCAATTGCCTCAATGGCATCAGACGGATTCATACATGTATTCCCGGTGAAAAAAGACAAAACCCCGCGCACCGGAAAGGTGGCGGGGGATTCACGGAAATAATATCTGTCTGAAATTATCTGGAATCGATTTGGCTGTTCTGCCTGGTTGCCACCAAATCATGGTACGCCTGCTCAATCATTTCATTCAGCAGTTTTTTTGGGAGGACACCACGACTTCGGGCAATACTTTCAAGCTGTTTGTGGATTTTTCCGGACAGTTTCAGAGGGACGGAACCATCAGCACGTTCATCACGCCTTTTTTGTTGCTCCCGGGCACTTTTCAGCTCATCAAGAAGAATCGCTTTATGCTGAATCCTGGGGGCCTGGAAGGAGACCTGCGTAAACTTCGCTCTGTTCCGTCTGGGATTACTTTCCAGTAAAAACTGTACCTGTTGCTCATTCCAGCCCTCCCAGTTATCAAACGTGGCGCAGGCAAACCAGTATTTCTGCTCCGGGGTAAGGGGATTCAGCGGGGTTCCCACACACCGGACCTGCATGGCGTTCCATAACCAGTCACACTGTTCACTGTCCCTGCTGTCCACCCACGAAAAGGGGGAGGGGTAATCATTGTTTATGCTGGCCCATTCAGAGAATACTGAGTTGATAATCGTCCTCGTAGCCTCTGGTCCGGATTTCAGCAGGTAACTGGAGCAGAACCATATAATTTCACGGTAGATTTTATCCGGATGCACGGTGCGCATCGGCTTTTCTCTGGGACCGGCAATCTTCGGTTGCGATGGAAACCCCGTGGCAAACCGCAGATGTTCCGGGGGCATTCCTGAACGTTTTTCAGGAATGGGTGTGAGTCCTGCGTTTCTGGTCTTTTCCGCTTGTCCGGTATTGCCTCCGGCCGGAGTGTTGTCGGGAGTATCTTCCGGAGGCGAGGTGTTTTCATTAGTTGGGGGAACAACAGCAGAACTGTCCATCTCCGGAATGGGTTGAGGGGCATAATCACTGTGGTAGCCAGGGGAAAGCGTTAAGTCCCGAAGGGTGACATCAGGTTCCGGGCAGTGAGTGCCACCGGGAGTGAACGGGAGTTGTTGCTTTTGGGAGAAAAATGTATTGTGAATGCGGGTATACAGCTGGAACAGAAAAAAATAAGATGCCCGTGGTTCTTTTTTTAACCACTGTGTATATTCCTCTATGGCACCGAGCTGTTGTTTGTGCCGTTTTACAGCATCGATATACGGACAGCTGGTGCAGATATCATCCAGTTCCTTTCCCACAATACACCTCACCTGCTTTTCTCACATTTGCAGATTTTAAAAAAGCAAACAAAAACCTCCGTACATGATGTACAGAACAATCTACCAGGTAGTGGCGTCAGAAAACCTCCGGGCCGCCTGCACTTTCCGGAATGCGCCGGTTATGAAAAACCGGAAATTCAGTCTCTGTTGTAAGATGTACCCTCTGATACTACGTTTTCTCTGTGTATTTAACTCACTGTATTTATTGTCTTTTTAAGCTTGACTGATATTCTCCGGTCATAGTGTGCCGGATATACATCCCGTAAACTTCTCATTTTTATATAAAAATACCTGCACTCTCTTCAGCGCATCTGTCTCCTTTAAGTAAAAAATGTTTTTACGTATTGCTGTAAATTCATTTTAAATCAGTATATTACCTTGATATTGCTGTCTCCTGGTTTGATGCGTAATCGTTCTGCCTTTCTGGATGATTCTGGTGCTTCCGGGTGCATTCTCCTCTGCACATGCAACAGTTCGTCATCGCCACGCTCCCAAAAAGCATATAAAAACGAATCGAATTTGATATTTTTTTCAATCGTTTTTCATAGGAATTTCGTAGGGTATTCTCCGCTATAACCTCCATATTTGCTGTCTTTTTCTTCATAAATCGTATGCAATATTAGACTGGCCCCCTGAATCTCCAGACAACCAATATCACTTAAATAAGTGATAGTC
>ERZ773131.2226-NODE-2226-length-12689-cov-4.024300_pt1 | contig 12689 bp, 7 predicted proteins | sample MGYA00511082_ERZ773131 | MGnify/ENA primary metagenome ERZ773131 (study PRJEB29015, sample SAMEA2737813) | human gut metagenome | biome: human gut; feature: human-associated habitat; material: faeces | place: China | collected 2012 ... | reverse complement strand
GATATATGTACACCGACCTCGCGTCTATATATGAGCGCGCAGGAAGGCAGAAGGGCAAGCCCGGCAGCATAACGATGATTCCCATTCTCACCATGCCCGAGGATGATAAGACCCATCCCATTCCCGACCTCACGGGCTACATCACCGAGGGCCAGATAATCCTCAGCCGTGAGCTTTACAGAAAGAGCATCAATCCGCCTATCGACGTTCTGCCGTCCCTGTCCCGACTCAAAGATAAGGGTATCGGTGAGGGCAAGACGAGAGCCGATCACTCGAACACGATGAACCAGCTGTTCTCCGCATATGCGCGCGGTAAGGACGCAAAGGAACTCATGGTTGTTCTGGGCGAGGACGCGCTGACGGATATGGATAAGCTCTACGCAAAGTTTGCGGACGAATTCGAGAAGGAATATGTCTCGCAGGGCTTTGATACCGACAGAAGCATCGAAGAGACGCTCAACATCGGTTGGAAGCTGCTCTCGATTCTCCCGCGCAGCGAGCTCAAGCGCGTCAGCGACGAGTTCCTCGACAAGTATTACGGCAAGTTCTGAATCCATATGGGAAGAAGTGATAGACAATGGCGGTAATGAACGTGAACCCCACGCGAATGGAGCTTACAAACCTCAAGCGCAAGCTTTCCACGGCGCGCAGGGGACATAAGCTGCTCAAAGACAAGCGCGATGAGCTCATGCGCCGCTTCCTCGATCTCGTAAAAGAGAATAAGGCTCTTCGCATCCGTGTGGAAGAGGGGATAAAGCAGGCGAACGTCAATATGGAGATAGCCAGAAGCGCCATGAACGACAAGAGTCTGAGCGTCGCCATGATGCTCCCCACGCAGGAGATGAGCCTCGAAAGCTCGGAGAAAAATGTGATGAGTGTTATGATCCCGGTTTTCGATGTTCAGTATAAAACTGCTGATAAGAACGATATTTATTCATACGGAACGGCGTTCACCTCGGCGGAGCTTGACAATGCGGTCAGCGCACTTTCGGAGATAATGCCCGATATGCTGAGACTTGCGGAGATCGAGAAGTCGTGCCAGTTGCTCGCGGGCGAGATAGAAAAAACGCGCCGCAGAGTCAACGCCCTTGAGCATGTTATGATCCCTCAGTATGAGGAGACGATAAAGTATATCTCGATGAAGCTCGACGAAAACGAGCGCAGCACAACAACGCGCCTGATGAAGGTCAAGGATATGATGCTCGAACAGGCGCACCACTACGACGACCCGTTCGGAATGGAAGCGTGAAAAGCACAAATTTGTTGACAAACATCGGATAATACAATATAATAATAACCGCCGGAAAAGCCTCCGGCGGTCATTATTAATATGCGGGCGTGGCGAAATCGGCAGACGCAAGGGACTTAAAATCCCTCGGTGGTGACACCGTACCGGTTCAAGTCCGGTCGCCCGCACCATGAAAAAAGCATTTGCGGTTGCAAATGCTTTTTTCAGTGAAATTCGTTCCTTTGGAACGAGTGAAATATCTTCGATGTGAAATACATCTGCGGCGTGTGAAATCGCTGCGGCGGTGAGGCTTTGTTTCACATTCACTTGATGCAAAGCATCAAATTTCACAATTTGCAGAGCGAATTATTTCACCGTGAGCGAAGCGAACAGCAACATTTCGGAGCGCAAGCGATATCATCGGGCGCACAGCGTCGGCGTCATTGAACAATGTTCGGATTTAGGATATACTGTCTATATAAACATGTGATACGAATATAAAAGAAAAATAAACTTGCAGAATTATCTGTGACCTTCTCCGTTCAGATTATTAAACTTGTAAAAGGCCTGAAATAAAAGCACGAAACCGTGATTTCCAATCGGTTCGGCCGTTCCGGTATCTATTTCGGCGCGAACACCCGGAAGTCGGAGCCGATAGGGGAGTAATGCGTCCTAAAAGGCAGCGTCAATGCTTCAAATTGAAATTCTGACATGTTTTATCCCGATGCGGTTATGCACTGCATCGGGATTTTTCGCGCAATAATTTGTATTTTTCCGCCGCCAAACAAAAATCGAGCGGCCGCCGAAGCGACCGCTCTTTTCAGTGTTCCGAGAGATTAGCTTTCTTCTCTCTTCTTTTTCTTGCTGACAACAGTGCCTATCGTAGCACCGCCGCCGATTACCAGAGCTGCAGCCCAGAGGAATACGTTAGTCGTATCACCTGTGTCGGGTACATCGGTTGCGCCGGGCTTGTCAGACGTGCCGGGCTTGTCGGGTGTGCCGGGCTTATCGGGTGTATCGGGCTTGTCGCCCTCGGTGCCGTCGGACTCGAATATGGCTTCGAGTATAACGTTCTCTGCGGGCATTTCGAAGGTGGCAATGCTCTTGTTCTCTAACTCAACGCCGCCCTTGACGACCTTCCACTCCTTGAACTTGTAGCCGGGCTTCGCAATGGCAACGACCGTTACCTTTGTGCCTGCCTCGGAGTAAGGCGGATATGCAACGCCTACGCCGTTTCCGTCAGTCTTGACCAATACGAAATGTATGTCGCGCTTAACGTTCATGTCGTCATCGTTCGGAGCGTCCTTGATTTCCGCAAAGATAGCCTTAACGGTGACATCCTCGTCGGGCATAACGAACTTGTTGTCCTTTATCTCGACATTGCCTCTGATGACCTGCCACTCCTTGAAGTAGTAGCCGTCATTGCCCTTGGCGGTGAGAACTATCTCGGTGCCTGCGATAGCATCGGTTGCGGATGCGGAAGCGGTGCCGTTCTTATCAGTCAGAACAACGATCTTGTGCTCTGCGGCGAATATGGCCTTAACTTCAACATCCTCGTCGGGCATGATGAACTTGTTGTCCTTTATCTCGACGTTGCCCTTTATGACCTGCCACTCCTTGAAGGCATAGCCTTCCTTGGGGGTAGCGGTGAGGGTTATCTCTTCGCCGTTCAGAGCCTTTTCCTTGTCGGCGGAAGCGGTGCCGTTGCCGTCGGTGGTAACTTTGATAGCGCTCTCCTTGACGAAGATAACTCTGATAACAACATCTCTGTCGGGCATGATGAACTTGTCGCTCGCTATAGTGACCTTGTCGATGCCTTCTTCAACGACCTCTTCCCAACCGTAGAAGATCCAGCCGCTGTCGGGCTCTGCATGGAGGGTTATCTCCGTGCCCGCAACAGCGGTCTTGGGGACGGAATAGGTCTTGCCCTTGCCAACGGGGATTATCGTGATGCTGTGCTCCTCGGGGATTACCTCGGGGATTGCCTCGAAGATTGCCTTAACCTCAACGTCCTCGTCGGGCATGACAAACTTGTTGTCCGTTATCTCAATCTGACCCTCAACAACTTCCCACTTCAGGAATCTGAAGCCCTCGTTGGCTTCTGCGGTAAGGGTGATTTCCGTGCCTGCGAAAGCGGTTTCCGCGGATGCGGTTGCAGTGCCGTTTTCGGTTGTAACGGTGATTGCGTGTGCAACGGGATCAACTTCGGGCTGATCGGGATCTGCGGAGACTGTGAAAACCAGTCCGAACAGCATGAAGCAGCAGAGCATCATACTTAAAATGCGCTTTTTCATTTTGTTGTTCCTCCGATTTGTATTTTTGTTTCTCCCTCCTTTATTTCTTGGAAGGACTTTTTTTGTTCCGGCAAAAGCCGGTCTGACCTATGAGCTTTTACAGACCATATATCACCGCCCTTTTAAAACGCAAAAAACCGGGGACAGCGCAAAAATAGCCTGTCTCCGGTATAGTTCTGTTTATTTTGTTATGCAAAAAGACCTGTTGCTGCAGCAAAAGGGCAGAACGATTCACTCGGCTCTCGCCGAGGAAAATATCCGTCCTGCCGTAGTCTGTCATTGCAAGGTCCTCCGTCCGTTTTTTGGGTACCGCAACCCGCGGGGTAGGGGGGTATCGAATGAAGCAGATTATACTTTTGGTGTTTTCCAAGATATATTATACCATCTGTAACAGAAAAGCGCAAGTATTTTTGCGGATTATGTATATTATTCCATATAATATTCGCGTGCAAAAAAAAGAGCGGCCGCCGAAAGAATGCCGGAAGAAACAGTTACCATAGTTTTACACTCCTTGCTTTTAATTCTGCATTGTGCATTATACTTCTCTTTTTGCTAAATGTTAACAAAAGTTGATGATTTGAAACGATATCAATCTGCACTCAGGCAAAGCCTAAGAATACGGCTCCCGCAGCATTTACTGCAGGAGCCGTATTTATGTTCTATGCTGCTTGTTATTCGCTCACATGAGAAAGCAGTTCTTTTATGTGCGGTTCAAACTTGAGAAGCTGGCTGTGATGGAAATCCGTTGAATTTATCCAAACCTTGCGTTCAAGAGAGGATATTACATATCCGCACTCGGTTATTTTGTCGAGCGGCATGTGGAAGCTGAACTCCTGACCGAGGCACTCCACTGTCACTTCGACCAGTGCCTTTTCCGGCACTTCGTAGTCGTATTCCGACGGTTCTACCTGCGACAGGTAGTATTCAAACGGATATTTGCTGCCGTCCTGGCGCATAAGAGCACCGGCGCGGTCTTTTGTGGCGCCGGAATATTTGAAATACGGAACATAATAGAGCTCAAAATTTACGCCGTCAGGCTTGACTCTGAGTAGAGTCTGCACCACAGAGTCTTTCAGACTGTATACTTTTTCTTTATCTGCATAGTTCCAGCCCGCCTCTTTGACAGAACGGTTAAGACGATCAGTATAGAGCAGCAAATCGAGCCATTTCTTTTCTTCCATTTTTTATACCCTCCGTTTTCTGCTTTATTGCAGCTTTTTGACAAAATATAGCATCAAGCAAAAGCAAAGTCAATATGGCACAGGAGAATATTGATGCTATTTTGGCGTTTTTGACGGTTTATTTTTAAATGTGACGAACGCTGCCTTTTAATTAAAAAAGAAGCTTAAAATAAGTTCATTTTATTCACCGAGTGTAATAATCTCAAACGTCTATTATGTTATATAGTGCGCATTTGACAATAAGTGCTGTAATACGGTGTGCGCTGATGTCACATAGCAAAATGAAACCATCCGAAAGAGAGAGCGATGGCGTTGCCAAATGTCACATTGCTGATAGAAATTGCAGATGTGAACTGAATGTTAACAATCGGTGCAATATCCGTGAAATTTTTTTGAATTTGAAGCTGGAACAGAATTAAAAAGCATTGATTTTAGTCGAAAAATGCGGTATAATCAATCCGCTTATCGATAGTTCTCTATAGGAAACGCTATAGGAAAACTCGATGTGGAAATATAGCAACCTCATAATGCAACAGAAGAAAAAACGCGTGACAAAATATCAACTTTGGAGAGGTGTATGTTAAATGAGGAGATTTCTCAAAATCATGGCAGCGGCAATAATGTGCCTGCTTATGGTTGTGAATCTGGATGGTTGCGGGCCCGATGCCAAGCCTGTGTCGGAAGAGGTGATAGCCCTCGAGAATACAATCAAAAAAGCGGAGCTGCCGGCTAATTCTGTGAAGGCAAACCTGTATTTTGATAACACACAGTCGATGTACGGATATATCAATGCTGCGAGTAATTTTGCCGTTGCATGCGGCGATCTTATCGAGACTGTTAAAGGCTACGCAAATTACAGCATGAATGCGCTTGTCCGTAAGGATAACGGTTTCCTCGGGTGGGGCAATGTCGACATATCTAATTTCAGGAGCAAGGACTTCTATACATTCAATAAAGGAAGCTTCAACAATGCTGCCGGTGAATACGGTCCGCTCGGCCTGCTTTTCAAAAATGCCAACTCGCCGGTCAATTTCGATGAGCTGAACGTGTTCATTACCGACCTTGCGGAACAGCAGCTCAATAACAAGGAGCTTGCGCAGAGAATAAACGAAGTGCTGACCGAAAATGACAACCGTTCCGCAGCGCTCTATTATATTAATTCGAATTTCAGTGGCCTGGCATCTGTGCCCGTGCCCTCTTCGGTCGTTAGCGGACAGGTGCGTATGACGGACGAGAACTATACTGGCACAAGACCGTTCTATTGCCTGATCGTCGGCCCGACAAGCGAGGTCGTCAATATCTGCAATGTGCTCAACGATTCGCTGAAGGGTTCCGGCCTTCAGTCCGGAAGAGACTTTGACTATCTTACCGTGCTTTCGAAGCGCGGACTTCAGTATACTCCTATCAGCAAGATGGACGGGGACAATGCGGTACTTAATGTGGACGCCGAGCCGTTCGACAACGTGTGCGCCGAAGGCGAGCGCAGCGACTATGACGAGTATCCGTCTGTCACTCACGAAAACTCCAATTTTAACTTCAATGTTGAGCTTTGCAAGAGCGACGACGATTCGATGTATTACGATGCAGACCATATGCTCCCGGGTCTCTATTACAAGTACACCACGGACTCCGGCAGGGGGTCTCTGGAAAAGTCTACATATGGCATCGCAACCATGAATTTTGCCATAAAGCTCTCGGATCTTGCCAACGGCGAGCCGGCTAATAATACCGAATATTCTATCCCGAAGGAGTCGCTCAAGGTCAGCGGACTTAAGCTGGAAGAATACGAAGTGACCGATGAATACGGCGATTCCGACGGTACAGAGGAAGAGTTTGTGTGGGAAGACATACCCATGAAGGATCTTCTCGAGAGCAGCGAACCTTATATGGATATGCCGACCTGCCAGCTTCTTGAAAACGGCAAAACGCTTGATCGCGTAAGAGATTTCGCGAGCAACGACACTCTTCGCGAGATAGAGGAGTATCCGAAGGATGCGCTTAATCTCTACACCGTCAACAACAAGAGCGGAGCTCTGATTGTCAGAGTCAACTTCAAAGAGATGAACAAACTCGCGAAAATGTATAGCAAGCTGACAATATCGTTCAAGGTCATGGGAAAAAGACCATACGAGGAGAACACCCCCGGATGGATCGGAAACCTGAACCTTGCGGACAATGTGGTGCCGACAGCCGCGAACGGACTTTACAGCAAGACTGTCGGTCTGAATGACTTCTATACATATCTCGTCGGCAGGATGTCCAGCAAGGTCGAGAGAGACAAATACGAGGTCAAAATGAGCCGTGTTATCACGGATGTGGTTATAACCGTTGCCTTGGATGACTGAGGCTACGGAGAATAATAAATTTATATATCTTGAAGGGAAGAAAAGAAGATGAGCAAATCAAGCAGTGTGACCAGCGTCAAGTACAGGAATCTTTTTCTGGGGATAATAATCAGCATTGTCTTCGGAATTGCCGGAGCCGTTATCTGGATCTTCGGCGAGAGCGGAGTGAGAATGAACGGTTCTATGAAGGACCTCGCGATGGTATTCTTCGCAGTCGAAGGAATTCCCGCCGTGGTGTTTTATATTATCTGGTATCAGAAAACTGTCAAAAAGCTCGCATCGGCAAGAGGCGGACGTGTCAATATGGTGCCGTTTTTTGCGCTCGGCGTGATAGCGTCGTTTGTGCTTACCGTTGTTATGTCGATTGTTATGTTCCAGAAGGCGGTAGTTTTCGCGATAATCACTTTCGCCCTTGCGGTCATCGGATCGCTTATCTCGTATTTGGTTTGCCAGCCTGACTAATAAAAAATAAAACGGAGGATATTGTTATGGCGACAAAATATTTTTGCTATTGCATAGGCGGAACCGGCGCACGCATTGCGGAAGTCGCCGCCCACCTTTGTGCGATGAACATGATCAATGCGGCAGCGACAGATGAAATAGAATTTATAATCGTTGACAAAGACAAAGAGTGCGGCGGAACTCAACAGGCAAGGCGCGTCATAGGGAGCGTCCGTACGCTTTCGCCGGGAGCATTCGACAGAAGTGGGATACTTAACGGTAACAATGCGCGTGAATTCTGTAAAAATCACATTAATGTAAATACGGACTGGGATTTCACACTCGCACTTGCACGACTTAAAGAGAGAAATGCAGGTGGGGTTCAAAACGCAGGAGCGATAAGTCTTAAAGATGCCGTGTCCAGAACAAATAATAACGATGATAAGGTATTGATGAATGCATTTTATACGCAGAAAGAGCAGAACATTGATACTGATAAAGGATTTTACGGCGATCCGTCTGTAGGTTCTTTGATATTCAAATACATGGTAAAGAACGATGGAAATCAGAACGATATTGCAAACCCTGTGACGGGTTGGCTCGGACAACATGCAAATGCCGGTGATGAAGCAAGAGTATTTATTATTGGGTCGATATTCGGTGGAACCGGAGCTGCGATATTTTCAAATCTAGCGGCGCATTTGCGCGATAGCGCGAATGTTGGAAGACTATTTATTTCAGGCGTGCTGTTGCTGCCGTATTTCAGCTTCGGAGATGGTGGCCAAAATGCCAAAGTTAATTCTGCTGAGTTCTTTAAGAAAAGCAAAGTTGCGTTGGACGAATACGACAGAGACCTTAATTTGATAAGAACAGAAAACAATCCTAACGGAAGCTTTGATTCACTTTATGTTTGCGGTCAGTATGAATGTCATATGACAAGCGAAAATTATGCGGACGGCGGAACAAATCAAAATAATCACTTCGATTTGGTTGATCTTGTTGCAGCGAGTGCCATGGTAGACTTTTTTAATAAGACTGTTGACAAAAATGGGCAGATTGTCGGTCTGGGCAAAATATACGAGTATCGCTTTGGTCAACATACGAATAATGCAAAAGCAGAAATTGTGCCTAAGGATATTAGCGAGTTGTCTGAGAAAATGAAGCAAATGCTTCTGTTCTCTGCATTTGTAGTTACAAGGGTCTATGGGCAATATTTACTCAATAAGAGTAAGTCACAAGATTTCTATAATAATGTGGAAATGATCAGAAGACTGTTTGATCACAACGAAATTATTGGAAGAAATAATAAGTATAGTAATGTTATAGAGGCGAGTTCGCCGGCGTCGGTTTATTTGTATTGTAGAGAGTATATAAGGCTTGCTTACGATATTGCAAAAAACGGATATAACTGGCAAGATAATATAGAAAATAATGCATATAAGCTGTTTTCTAAAAATTACACGGGTGCCTTGCTTGAGATTTGTGATGCTATTGATGGTTATGCTGATGAAAACGCAGAACATCTCACAACCATAATTGATAGTTTTATAAATAGCAAACAAGAAATATATGACGGTGAAACACCCAAGAAAACAATTGATTCCGTTGGAGGGGCACTTGGCGCTATTTTCGGCATAGGAAAAGGAGGCCTACCATTAAATAAAATCTCTAAGGTTTATCATGGTAATAATGCGACACCTCCTGAAGCGAGATTTATGGACTATATTCATGAGGCTTATAAAGCCTGTCAAGGTGTTTAAAGAGGAGGAAGAATATTATGCCTAACAATGTACTGTTTCCGTCCAATGATCCGGCGAAAGATTTCGCGCATGATAACGATAATATCGATCGCGGTTGGGTAAAGATTGCTGACAATGAAAATCTCGGGACTATGGCAGCGGCTATACCCAAAGAGGTGAAAAACGACAATAATGACGGCGGAAATAATGATGGTAATGTAGCCAAAAAAGCGAGTAATCCGAAATCAATACCGTCGCCCATTGCTCATATCAAGGCGTTTAAAAATGACCTTGAAAACAATGTGCCGGAGGTTGTTAACGAATGGAGAGGCATGCTCGCGGCAATTGCTCTGCAGAAGTTACAGGGAATGAATATATCTGTAAAACAAATACAACTTCATACCCCGAATGCAAGAAACACCGGTGTGCTCGGAGAAATAGTTTACGAATCGCTGATAGGAAATCCGAAAATAACGGGTTATACGGACGAAAGAGCTTTAGATTCTCTGTATGTATTTTGCAAAGACGATAAGCCCTTCGCAATGTATATGCCGAGCATGGTTATTTGCCCGTTCAAAGAGTATGAAAAGGAAATTTTTAACGGCCTTCCTTGGCTTGAAAAAATTGATCGCGAATGGGTTTGGAAGGTTATTAACCAGTGCCAGGACATGAGCAACGGCAATGCGATTTCCACGGTAGGTGTAAAGCTTCATTCGTGGCTGCAGGCGATACACGATACATATAACTACAATCCGATTCAAACGTTTTATGAGGATTTAGAAAAATTAGGCGCGCCTGGTGGTCGTATAGGCTTAGTGCCCGCGGGTTATGATACTGCGATTCCGCAGGCCGGAAATAATGATCCTATTAATAATGCGGCTCCGAGTCCTGACGGTGCTCCTGAAACGGTTTTTTCCGATAAATTGTTGTTTGTAGTTCCTCCGGCAGTAGGAAGTGTGCAGAGAAATGTTGATGGAGATATCGACGAAAATGAAATAGGGGTCTTCTGTCCAAAGGAACTGAGTATTGAAGACAATAATGTAAATAATGTAGTTTATGTTGTTCCGCCTATAACTGATGAGGTGGTGCAAAAGCTTAAAGCTGAGCCGGCTGCAGTAGCCCCCCAGCTTGTTAATAAAGACTGGGAGATTACTAACTATGGAAACGAGAAGTTTGTGGTCAAATTTCAGTTATTCTACCCGGGAACGGATGAAACAGTAACGCACAGTCATGAGTACTCTGCTCAGGATGTCATGTGGACATCCGATATGCCCTATATTTCCATGTGGCCATATGTGGGTTTGCAAGACGGACTGTGGAAGGATTATATGGTTTCGCTGTTCGTTAAACGCGGTAAGGCAGAATATGGTGCTGATGCATTTTCATACAAAGCCGACTTATCAAATCCTATTACCGTTTATGGTAATACGCCATTTATACAGGGTCAGTATGGTGAAAACAATGTGCTCATAGGCGAAGAGGTTAACGGCGTGACAACTACATGCATGCAGATCGATGTAGTTGCCGGGCAGAATGCCAATAAGCAAACTTTCAAATGCGAATCAAGTTTTAGAATAGGAACTGATGAAAATCAGAAATTCAGGATAATTAAAACCGAGTCGATGCCGTGGGCGATTTCATTTGCCTATAGCAGAGGAAATAGAACATATACACTTGGGTGTTGGATGATTGTTCCGCCTCCGGCAAATAATCAGAACGGCGGCAACCAGAATGCCGTTGCGAAAATTGCAATGGACTTTGGCACAACAAGCACAAACGTATTTATCCGTGTTGGTAACAATCAGTCGCGCTCAATCAATTCTCCGTCAAAATATGTTCATCACATATATAATCCTTTGGCTGGCAAAGAGAAGATTTATCAGCGGTACTATCTTTTCGGCGCCGAGCCGGATGCGCATGCTGCGGCGGATGGAGTGCAGAACGGTGGGCAGGCTGTAAATGTGAGTCTGCTGGGAAAAATAGCTACATACGGTCAGAATCTGATTTCAGTTGATGAAAATGGAAAGGCAGCAACAACCGGTGAACCTAATATTGCGGGAAGATTTATCGAAGTTGATAAAGAGTACATGATGAGTAACGACACTGTTAATGACGGAATATATAACGGGCTTAAATGGGATGATGGCAACAAAAATCAAGAGAGAGATGATGCAAGGAAAAACTTTATTTCCACATTGCTCAATTGCGCTATGCTCGAAGCGAGAATAGCGGGTGCAACCTCAGTAGAATTGGGGCTCTCATATCCATGCGAATCGACTAACACAGCTGCCCAAATGCTCCAGCAGGCGGTAAGCGGATTAACAGCACCTGGTGATGGAAATACAGCAGCCGGTATACTCCGAAGAAATGCGGGGAACATGACAATAACCCCTTATTATGAGACTGAATCAAAGAGTGACGGCAAATATTTCTGTGATATATTTGCTCCCAATAATATCAACACAAATCCGACTGTCTATCCGAACCAGGGATATACTGTTGTTGATATCGGGGGAGGAACTACTGACATCTCATTCTGGCGTGGATCTGCGAACAATCCGGTTGAGATGAAATCTCAGCATTCGTTCCTGTTTGCCGGTTCTAACATAATAGAACGGACATTCATAGATTTCTTCGGTGATACAGCTAATGATAATAATAAAGCGCGTGAATTTAATAATTTTTGGGCTGGAAATGTTAATGGTTTGGATAGATTTATCACGGTTCAAAGAGACCCTAATAATCCCTCATATTATTATTTGCGTAAGAGCTTAGTCCTGAACTTTCTGCTTGAAAAATCAGCTTTTAACACAAATGCGTTTGACCAATTAGCCTACAATAATCTTTTTCAAGCAATAAGGGCAAAATATTATGCCTTGTTTTATCTTGTTGCATCTTATCTGAAAGCAGATCAGGTTTATGATGTGCCTCTTCCTAACAACACTTCGTTCTGTCTTGCAGGTTGCGGATCAAAAGGAATAAGAACTTTTTGCTGCAGTACAGATACAAATTTTGCGAATAATATATGCGAACTGGTGAAAAATTTCTCATATGATATTAGAAACGTTTATCTTGTCGCGCCGTACACACAAAATAAGGAAGAAGTGGTCATTGGACTATCGAAATTGGATGCAGGCAATAATAATCGCCAACCTGGAGTTGTCGCTGGAGGTGGTGCCACACCAATCGATAATGATGATAAAGATAGCATAAGGCGCAGCCTCGAAGAGTTGCTTGATACCATAATGAACTTTGAGCAACAGGTGCCGAACGCAGGAGATATTCTGCAAAAAGTTAAAAATTCTTTTGATAATAACTTCGATACTCAATATTATAATGTCACAGGTATGGCGGTAGCAGATACGGTAGAGAGTTGTGCGGTTATGATTCTTGATAGGATGATAACGAACGCACTCGCCTAACACCACTCAACGTTCCCATCAGCCGGGGTCGGAAACGAC
>ERZ773131.2220-NODE-2220-length-12707-cov-4.484587_pt1 | contig 12707 bp, 8 predicted proteins | sample MGYA00511082_ERZ773131 | MGnify/ENA primary metagenome ERZ773131 (study PRJEB29015, sample SAMEA2737813) | human gut metagenome | biome: human gut; feature: human-associated habitat; material: faeces | place: China | collected 2012 ... | reverse complement strand
GGATCTCCAGCTTCTGTAAATATTCCACACTCGACCTGCCCGCCATAAAAAGTTCTCCGATTGGAAGCGGCCACATTTTCTCCGGGATTTCATCCGGGAACAGAGTGTGTACTCTGTCCGGCTTTTGAAAATCTGATGCCATCTTTGCCAAAAGCTTATTGGTAGAAATTCCTACATTTACTGTGAATCCCAGCTCTCTGTGAATCTTGTCTTTCAGCTCATGAGCAGCAGCTACAGGGTCAGGATAGATCAGAGAAGTACCTGTCATATCCAGAAATACCTCATCAATGGAAAAAGATTCCATCACAGGTGCAAAGGAAGCACAGATTGCTTTAAATGCCCGGGAACATTTATCGTATAATTCAAAATCACTGGGAACGATCACCAAATTGGGACATTTCCGAAGAGCCATAGCTACTGGCTCGCCGGTCTGGATCCCGTATTTTTTTGCAGGGATAGATTTGGCAACCACGATACCTGTCCGTTTCTTTGGATTTCCTCCTACACAGGAAGGAATTTCTCTGAGATCCGGCAACCCCTGGCTCACCCTTCTGGCTGATTCCCAGGAAAGAAATGCACTGTTTACATCAATATGAAAAATTAACCGTTCCGTACTTTTCACTGTTCTTCCTCCAATATATGAATTGCGCTCTTCATATCTGATGATTTCATTTTACCCTGATCTGCTCTCCAGGGTAAGAACCTCGTTTGTCCAAAAAAGTGTCTTTATTTGCATCATCTTGTCTGAGCTGTTACTGTATTTATATTTGTTTGATTTCACTCTGCTATCAGAGTTTTGAACAACAACGCCGCACTTGCCATACGGCAGTGCGGCGTCTGTATTTCGCTACCGGTCACATTGTTCCCGGTAACTTTTTTTACTTAATTCTGAGGATTCATTTCCTCTCGATATTTACTTATCGATTAGTCATAAAGGTTAGGAGCGATTTCTTCGCTGTCCATGTTTGTGGAATCATACCAGTATCCATCTGTAGGAACATCTTCAAGTTCCTGTCCGTTAGCTGCTGCTGTCAGAGCGTAGATTGCATAGTAACCCATCATCAGAGGAGACTGTGTAACAGCACCGATGAATGTTCCATCCTGTACAGCGGCTTTAATGATAGAACCAGCATCGAAACCAACACCGATAACATCGCCTGCTCCTGCGTCAGAACCAAGAACGTTCAGGTTAGCATTAGCTGCAAGAACACCTTCTGCTGCTGTCTGGTTGGAACCGAAGATAGCGATGCAGTTTTCCTGAGAAAGGATTGCCTGAGCCTCTGTTGAGCAAAGCTCTACAGTTGTCTGTGCCGGAACAGCTACCTGGATAACAACGTCTGCGTCTGCTTCTTCTGCATCTGCACCTTTAGCTGCGTTTACATAGAACTCGTTACCTTTAACTGCAACTGTTTTTCCGTCAGCCTGAATAAGTTCGATCATTTTGTCAATGAATCCGCCACCACGCTGCTGGATGTTCTGAGCTGTGGCATCCTGGTTAACTTCACCGATGATAACCTGTCCATCTGCATTAGCTATAACATCTTTGATTGAATTATACATGTTTTCAGCTGCAACAGAACCAGCCTGTGTGTTATCTGTACAAACTTCACATACTACAGATCCTTCCGGAGCATCAGCGATACCTGTATCAAATGTTACTACCGGGATTCCTTTGTCAGCACATTCCTGAAGTGCATCAAGAACAGAAGATGTATCACATGCAGCAAGACCTAATCCGGCCGGCTTTGCAGCGATTGCTGTGTTGATCATGTTAACCTGGTCAGCGATATCAGATTCACTGTTTGGTCCCTGTGCTTTGTATGTAACACCAAGTTCATCAGCAGCTTTCTTCATACCTTCCTGAGCTGCATCCCAGTATGTAGACTGGAAAGATTTAACCATCATCGGGAAATCATAAGCTTCATTAGCTTTCAGATCTTTGAACTGTTCCGGCATATCGGCTGCCATAACGCTTGATGCGGACATTCCTGCTACCATTGCTGCACACATAACTAATGCGATCACTTTTTTTGCTTTCATTTAAAATTTCCTCCTTTTAAATATACATTTTTAATATAGTTTTTTTATAAATGATACCCCGGAGGCTTCCTCTCTCGTTCCGCCTTCCCCAAAATACACATATGACAATACTGTCGCCGAACATCCCCTGGAAGCCCTCCGTTGTTTCATATCCTGCTGTTTTGCATCTGTCGTAAGATGCATTTTTCTTTATTCAGTTTTGAAAATTATTTTGCTGCTGCTTTCTTTTCTTTCATGATATCGATCAGTACTGCAATGATAAGAACTGCACCTGTAATGATCTGCTGCCAGTTTGCCTGAAGTCCGATATATGGAAGACCGGTTTTCAGAAGCATGATAACGAAGATACCGGCTAAAGTACCGATTACTGATCCATAACCACCTGTTGCTGCAACACCACCTACGAATACTCCACCGATGGCATCCATTTCAAGTCCTGCACCGGTACCAGGCTGTACAGTTGGTGTAACTGCCGCATATGCGATAGCTGCAAGACCTGTGAAGAGTCCGCATACTACATATACCATAACATGATAGAATTTAACGTTGATTCCCGAAAGAGCTGCTGCTTCTTTATTGGAACCGATCGCGATCGTATAACGACCGAATTTTGTATGATTCAGAACATATTCCATTAACAGAACCAGAATGATCATCCATAAGAAACCGATAGGATAACGGGAAGCACTTCTTCCTGTTCCAACTGTAATCTTAAAGATTGAATGGAACCATCCGCCCTCCTGTGTAAGTCCCGGCCAGGGAGTGGCACTGCACAGAGATCCTGCACCTCGGGTAATCATACATGTACAAAGTGTTGCAAGGAATGGCGGCAGATTCATAACACCGATCAGCACACCATTTGCTGCTCCTACAATAATTCCAAGTACAATGCAAAGTAACATTGCAAGTACAACCGGAAGATTATTATTTCTTACCAGAGATCCTGCGATCAATGCGTAACATACCATACCGGTTCCGATTGACAGGTCTACACCTCCTGTGATAAGAGGGAATGTAACGCCGATTGCCATCAGAAGATCATAGTATGAGAAATCCAGCATACTCAGGATTGTGGTATACTGTCTGAACTCCCTGCTCTTAAAGGAGAAAATTGCAAACAGTACAATAATAACCAGTAATACAATAAATCTCTGATCACTTAAAATACTTTTTTTCTTCTTAGTCATGACTTTCCTCCTTAATTGATGTTCCGTGTTGCATGATTCATAATGTGTTCCTGTGTAGCTTCGGAAATATCAATATTTCCTGTAATCTTGCCTTCACACATAACGATAATGCGGTCACTCATACGGAGAACTTCTGTCATTTCAGAAGAAATCATGATAATAGATTTACCTTCTGCTGCCAGTCTGTTCATTAACTTGTAAATTTCATTCTTGGCACCAACATCAATACCTCTGGTCGGCTCATCAAAAATAAGAATCTCACTGTCTCGTGTCAGCCATTTTGCGATAACGACCTTCTGCTGGTTACCACCGGAAAGATTGACTACCAGCTGCTCGCAGTTTGGAGTTTTGGTTGCCAGCTCTTTAACGTATTTCTCTGAAACTTCTTTTTCTTTTGATTTATTAATGAAGATACCACTGGTAAATTCTTCCATGGTTGCCAGCGTAGTATTCTCTGTTACAGATTTCTGTACGACACAACCATATCTTCTTCTGTCCTCTGACAGATAACCAATACCATATTTAACTGCATCCTGAGGACTGTTGATAGTTACCTCGCGAAGCTGTCCGTCTTTTCCCCTTATAGAGATCTTTCCACTCTGTTTCGGGTCAGCACCAAACAGTGCTCTTGCTGTCTCAGTACGTCCGGCTCCCATCAGTCCTGAGAAACCAAGGATCTCACCTTTGCGAAGTTCAAAGCTTACATTCTGAACCATCTTACCTGCATTCAGGTTCTCTACCTTAAGAACAACCGGCGCATCTGGTGCAACCATGCTGTGTTCTTTTGGATCCTCGTAAATAACACGTCCAACCATCATATTGATGATGTCTTCTTTTGTACTGTCTGCTGTGATCAGAGTTCCTACATAACCACCATCTCGCATGACTGTTACTCTGTCAGTGATCGTTTTGATCTCATCCATACGGTGGGAAATATAAACGATTCCAAGACCTTTCTTACGAAGATCACGGATAATCTCGAATAAGTCTGCAATCTCTTTCTCTGTCAGTGCTGCTGACGGCTCATCAAAGATAATAACCTCTGCTTTGTGGGAAATAGCCTTTGCGATCTCACACATCTGCTGTTTTCCGACGGTAAGATTGTTCATCTTTTCTTTTGGATTGATTTCAATGTTCAGTTCCTGAAAGAGTTTTTTGGAATCTTCGATCATTTTCTTATCATCAATGCTGAACCCTTTCTTTGGTTCACGTCCGATAAAAATATTCTGAGCTACGGTAAGATCACCTACCATGTTCAGCTCCTGATGCACGATTACAACACCTGCATCCTGCGCTTCTCTTGTGTTATGGAATTCAGTTTCCTTTCCTTTATAGGTAATGGATCCTGAATCTTTCTGATAAATACCGGTAAGAACTTTCATCAATGTAGACTTTCCGGCACCGTTTTCTCCCATAAGAGCATGTACTTCGCCGCGTTTCACTTCAAAATTAACGTGATCCAGAGCATGAACTCCAGGAAAGGACTTATCAATGTCCTTCATAGTCAAAATAACTTCACCCATTGTTACATCCTCCCTTCCGATCAGTTCTTTCTGCGTCTTGCAGAAACGTCGACATAAACTGCTACAATTACGATAAGTCCTGTGATGATCATCTGCTGACCTTTACCAAGACCAAATGCCATGATACCCTGCTGAAGAAGAGAAATGATAAATACACCGATGACTGTACCGCCGATAGAAGCAAGTCCGCCAACCATGGATGTACCACCCATTACACAGCCTGCAATCGCTTCATTGTTGTACTGATCGCCGTATCCAGGCTGAACAGTTGTATAAGCACCAACAAAGAAAATTGCTCCGATTCCTACAAGAACACCGCAGATCACATAAGCAAGCATTCTCCATTTTTTTGTATTAACACCGCTGAGTCTTACTGCTTCGCTGTTAGAACCAAGACAAAGGATATAACGTCCCGGTTTTGTGTTATAAAGAATAATCCCACAGATCACTGCTGCTGCCAGGAAAATCACAAGTCCTACAGGGAATCCCTTATAGGAGATAAGATTTCTGAACCATCCGTTTACAGGATCACTTCCCAGTGGCCAGCTGACGGACTGTGTCTTTGTAAATACAGATGCAATACCTTTTGCAATGTTCATAGATGCCATGGAAATGATAAATGGCGGAACTGACATATAAGATACCATCCAGCCATTAAACACGCCAAATGCAAATCCGATCAGGATACAGATCACCATTGCTGCTGCACAAGGTACATGATAAGATGTCATGCAGTAACCTGAGATCAGGGCACAGCAGAACATTACCGGTCCAATGGAGAAATCGATTCCTCCAGTGGCAATTACAAATGTTACTCCAAGTGACAGAAAGCCCAGGAAGTATACATAGTTCAAAGTAGATTTGATACTGTCACCTACAGGGAACTTACTTCCCAGAACTACTTTGAAGACTACGAACATAAGAACCAGAATACATACTAACAGGATTCTGTTCAGACCGAGTTTCTTCACAATTGGATTTTGTTTCAACTTTTCCAAGTTTTTCACCCTCCTTACGTTATTTCGTATCTCTTTGTTGTCTATATCTTACCTTACCTGTCGGATAATTGTAATGAAATATCTTCCAAAAAAAGGTTAAATATTTCCTTTTTTTCATCCGGAAATATTTAACCTTTTTGCTTCTTTTATCCTTATATTACGCAGTCGTTTCAACGCGTCAGTCAGCTAAACGGGAAGATCAGCCGTTCAATATCACTGTTATACATATTCTCCGGCGTAACCAGCTCGCATCCTGAATCAATATTCTTCTCTACTGCATCCCCGTTAAGCATATGAATGGTTTCTTCCACTCCGATATACCCCATCCGGAATGCTTTCTGCACAATAATTCCCTTATAAACGCCCATTTCCATAAGATTGATGGCCTCCTGAGAACAGTCCACACCAACTACTGCGATCTTATCTTTCGCTCCTGCATCACTGACTGCTCTTCCCACACCAACTGCAGAATATTCGTTCATTCCTGCAATCAGTTCCAGATCCGGATATTTCCTCATCAGTTCCTGCGCCAGTTCATAGGATTTCTCATAGAGTGAGTTACAGTAGACAATATCTACTATGTTATCAGCATAGTCACCAAGACCTTCCCTGAATCCCTGTTCTCTCTCCACAGCTGTAGAAACACCTTTTACATGGCTGACAATGGCTATCTTTGAATCTTTATCGATTAATTTTCTGGCATACTCTCCTAACATCCTGCCTGCATTCACATTATCTGTGGCAACTGTAAGATCCTGCAATTCTTCTTTTGTATAGGAATCAATATAGGTAATACGGATTCCTTTTTCTTTTGCTTCCTTCAGAAGTTCATCTGATGCACCCATGCTGGAAGGGGAAAACAGAATCGCATCCGGTTTCTGCTCAATGGCTTTTTTCAGAAGTTTATTCTGTTCTTCTATATTCTCTTCTTTATCCGGAGCCAGGATTTCAAGGTCAGATTCATATTCCTCTGCCGCCATCTTACAGCCGGATATTACCGAAGTCCAGAAATCATTGGTATTATCCCTGATCTTTGGAATATAAATGAGGGAGCATTTTTTCGTCTGTGTTGCCTCCGGTTTCAGGATTCCGGCAAAAATCACCACTGCTGCCGCCATAAGGATTGCAACTGTTATAATCTCTTTTTTATGACTTTTCATGGGATTCCTCCTGTATTCCGGGAATTACAACAGATGCTGTGGTTCCCTTTCCTTTTTCACTGTGATAGATAATGCCATAATCTTTTCCATAATATAAAACCAGACGCTGCTGCACATTGTACACCCCAACTCCATTGGAACGGTAATTCACCTTATGCTTATCATAAATATGTTTCAGGGTTTCCTCATCCATTCCCACACCATCGTCCGTAATATCGATTACTGCATTCTCACCTTTCATATATCCATGTACTGTCAACAGTCCTTTACTGTCTTTATATTTTAAGCCATGATAAATTGCATTCTCCACGAGCGGCTGCAATACCAGACGAATGATAGGTACCTGTGTAATGGATGGATCTGCCTTTATCTCAAATTCCAGCTTATCCTTGTAGCGCATCTTCTGGATTGTGAGGTAACTTCTGACATATTCAATCTCCTGTCCGACTGTTACAAGCTCATCCTCATTGCTGATACTCTGTCTGAGCAGTCGCGCCAGAGAAGCCGTCATTATCACCACTTCCTCATTCTTCTTTCCTTCAGCCATCCAGATAATAGAATCCAGCGTATTATACAGAAAATGTGGATTGATCTGCGACTGCAGGGCTTTCAGTTCTATTTTTCTCTTCTGCTCCTGCTCCTTTACATTCTGCTCCATTAATTCCCGTATCCTGTGCGTCATCACATTAAAAGATCTGGTAAGACTTCCTATTTCATTGTCGGAAATCACCTCTATATCTTCAATATCAAAATTTCCTTTCTGCACACTTTTCATGGAATCACGAAGCTTCTGGATCGGCAGCGTAATATTTCTGGCAATCAGGCTGGAAATCAGAAGAGCAACTATGATCAGCCCCACTGCTACCAGCACATAAATACTTCTTGTCTGTCTGCTGTTTCGTAAAAGTTCAGACATATTCATGCATCCCACAATAGTCCATCCTGTGATATCAGAATGGGACAGTGCATAAATTTTCTCGTCATCTCCCTTTCCGACAGTAACAATATCTGATTTTGCATTCATAACAAGTGAAATGTTCTCTGTCTGCAGTTCATTATATAACTGCTGCTGTTGTGGATGATAAACGATATTTCCATTCTGATCAAGAATAAAAACATATCCTTTATCTCCCATGCTGCTCTGTGCACAGAGTTCACTGATCGCACTGTAATTCAGATCCAGAAAAACTACTCCATCCTCTGCTTCTGTTCCTATATAATTGCGGATTCCTCTGCTGAGTGTGATGACCCATGGTCTTTCTCCCTTTATCACATTCTGCACATGAGAAGATGTCAGATTATACCGGTCATATTTTCCGACTGCATCTGCATACCATGGCTGTGTATTAAGATCTACATATGTATTTCTCACAGATAATCCATTGTCAAACAGAGATGGAGAGTTCTTATCCTCTCTGACAATCCCGATATTTCTGATATCCGCCCTGCCCTTCAGGATCGTTTTAAACTGTTCCACAAGGCGCTGTCTGTATTCACTGTAATTTTCATCCTTTGTGGCTCCATATCCTTTTTCACTGTACAGATATTTATAAGCATCACCGCTTTGCGCGATCACTGACGCAATATTATCCATATAACTGATATACGAATCTATATTCTGATTCAGCTGTTTGATGATCGTCTGTGTATACATGACAGAATTTTCATAAATAGATGAATTCGTATATCTCAGAGATACCACTGTCACAACCAGCACAGCACTTAATACCAGGATCGACACCGCACAGAAAATAGAACTCTGAATACTCTTAAATTTTGAAGAAATCTTCATCGGCGTTTCTCCCTTGCATATTCGGTAGGTGTTTTTCCTGTCATCTTCTTAAATGAAATTCCGAAATAGTGTGGATCTGAAAATCCTACTTTTTCCGCAATCTCATAATTCTTCAGAGTTGTATTCTCCAGGAGTTCCTTCGCCTTCTCCATTCTGATCCTGGTAAGTGATTCGACAAATGTTTCCCCTGTCATCTCCTTAAAAATAGTACTGAAATAGCTGGTACTGATATTCAGATAAGAACAGATACTGTTCAGACTCAGATCCGGATCCATATAATTTTTCCGGATATAATCCATAGCCATCATTCCCTGCCTCTGGCCGCTGGAACTATTCAGATCCTGAAGTGATTCAAATACTCCTTCAGCATACTCCTTCACCAATGTCACTGCTTTATCAAAGGTTTTTGCCTGAGAAACTTCTTTCAGAAGCTTCTCTCTCTGAGCAATGATCTTTTCCGGATCATCACTCAGGGACTGGCAGGTATTTCCGATGGCACGTATCACCTGCTGAAGATAAATGCAGGCATAGCTTTTCTCCACCAGTGCCCCTTTGATCTCATGCTCGATCTGCTCCAGGATTTCTGTCACTTTCTGCCTGTTTCCGACCTTTATCTCTTCTGTCAGTGTTTCCAGAGATTTTATAAGATTAATACTGTTGTCCGTTTTCTTTTCTTCCATATCCAAAAGGAGGCTGCCTCCCAGCAGATACCGATAGCCAATGGCTTTCTCAGCAAGCTTATAGGAATAGACCAGTTCCTGAGGTGATCTCACCCAGCTTCCGATTCCTATAGAAGTTTCAATCCCGATCACTTCTTTTACTTTCTGCTGGATTTCCTGACAGATACTATGTATTTTGTCTCCGAATTCTCTGGATCTGCATCCTGTAAATATAATGCATACCCGGTTACTGCCTTCCTGATAAGCAACACCTGCGTTCTCTCTGGTCACAATTTCATTGCTTATATTAAAAAGTACAAAGGACATCAATGCGCTTTCCTGCTGTTTATGCATATCTACCTGATACATTTCTGAGTAAGTGTCCATATCAAAAACAGCTACTCTGTAGCTCGAACAGTCAAAGCTGATCCCCAGCTTTTTCAGTTCCAGAAGACTTACCTGTACATCTCTGGTACAATTTACAAGAGTCTCCAGTGCTTTCGACCGGATGACATCCACATTCTTGTGATAATCCTTTGAAGTCTGCGACAGGGATTCCATTTTTTTCTGTTCTTTTTTTCTGGAATCCAGCTTTTCTTTCATATTCCGGAGCACTTTTGTCAGTTCCATTGCTGTGACAGGTTTGAGCATATATTCACTTACATTATAACGGATTGCTTTCTTCGCATATTCAAATTCCCCAAAACCGCTGAATATAACAATAAGAATATCCGAATAATTATCATGAAGAAACTCGCTCAGTTCCATACCATCCATATAAGGCATACAGATATCTGTCAATACAACATCCACCTTGTGGCTCTGCACAAATTCCACTGCCTGTCTGCCATTCTCACAATCCCCCACAAGCTCACAGTCCAGGCTTTTCCAGTCAATGTTCTCCCTGATTGCATCCCTGACCAGGATTTCGTCATCTACCAATAATATTTTGTACATATTAAATTTTATCCCCCATAAGATCAGGCATCATCCCTCTGCCTGATAACCCAATAAAAATTACTACTTCCTTTTACTTATTTAACCGAATCAGGTAAAACCTCCGCAAAGCAGCTATTCGGTTATAAGCGAACAGTAAAGCAGGTTTCGAATATCTGCGTGATTCGCTATAATGATAATAGCATATTTATACTATTTTTTCAATTTTTCAATATATTTTTTGTGCATTTCATACAACTTCGTGTGTTACTGTTTCCTCCGCTGTAAACTATAAAAATTTACTCTTTTTGCGTAAAATATTGCCTTGAATAATCTGATTTTTTTCATTAAACTGTTTACAATGATTTTCAGAATTTTGAAAGGAGAATACAAATTATGTTAAAGGGAATTCCTGAAATTTTATCACCGGAATTATTAAAAGTTTTATGTGAAATGGGACACAGCGATCGTCTTGTTATCGCAGACGGTAACTTCCCTGTTGAATCTATGGGAAAGAATGCCATCACTATCCGCTGTGACGGACATGGTGTACCGGAAATCCTGGATGCGATCCTCAAACTGTTTCCACTGGATACTTATGTAGAGCATCCTGTAAATCTCATGGAAGTTATGCCTGGCGATAATGTAGAAACACCAATCTGGGATACATATAAAGAAATCGTTGCCAAATATGACGAGCGCGGCGATAAAGCGGTTGGAAATATTGAACGTTTCGCTTTCTATGAAGAAGCCAAAACTGCATATTGCATTATTTCCACAAGCGAAAAAGCTCTGTATGCAAATATAATGCTTCAGAAAGGTGTTGTAATCAACAACTGACTTTGCTTTATCTTTTCGTTACTGTTCACAGTAACGTAGCCAAAATTCATTCCAGATTGCCTGCGGCAATGGAATTTTGACTTGTATGTCTCGGGATTTTGGCATATTCATGCCAAATATCATTTTTACACATTATACACACATCACACATATATATATACAACAGGCTGGTATCTGTACACACAGATATCAGTTTGTTTTTTTGATTCCCCCTGATACAAACAGCCGCCCAAAGTCAGATCATCTCCAACTCCGGGCGGCCGATATACATTCTTACATATCGGTTTTATTTATTATTTGTAAAGAGGTCCATAATTCTTGCATGCTCTGAAATCTGCACCTTCTTTATCCATTCCAAATGCATTCCATGCTGCCGGACGATAGATATCTTTCTCAGGAACATTGTGCATGGATACAGGAATTCTCAGCATAGAGCACATTGTGATAAGATCTGCACCAATGTGTCCGTAGGAGATTGCTCCATGGTTTGCACCCCAGTTGTTCATTACATCATAAGCTGTCTTGAACGGTCCTTCTTTGCCATCGCATCTTGGAGCAAACCATGTACATGGCCATGTATAGTCTGTACGTTTCCACAGCTTGTCAGATACTTCTTCAGGAAGAGCTACTGTCCATCCTTCAGCAATCTGCAGAACCGGTCCAAGTCCTTTCACAAGGTTCAGACGGATCATTGTTGCAGGCATCTGGGCACGTGTTTCATAACGGCTGGAGTATCCGCCTCCACGGAAATATCCGTTGTCAGCCATACACCATTCTGTGTTTTCCATGATTGCTTTCTGGTCTTCTTCTGTGATATCCCACCACTGTTTCATAACAGCTGTTCCATCAGCTTCTTTTGCTTCTCCGTTAGCATCAAGGCAGGCAGCACCGGAGTTGATCAGGTGAAGGAAACCGCCGGCTTCTTTTGCTACGCCCTCAAGGTCATATCCTGTAGCTTTCTTAACAGCCTCTGGGCTCCAGTATGTACGAACATCAGCGAAGATCTGAGCTCTGTTTGTAAGAAGTTTCATGAACATCATTCCAAGTCCGTTGAGAACGTCATTCTCTGTAGCGAGGATGTATGGCTCACGAGCTCCGTTCCAGTCGAAGGATGTGTTCAGCATAGCTTCTGCGAAGTCACCGTTTGGATAGAAGTCTGTCCACTGTCTCTGTCCCTGGAAACCAGCTGCCAGAGCGTTGTGTCCGATTGCTTCTTCGGAGAATGCAGGATCAAGGTTATCGCAGCCGTTCATCAGTTCTTTGATGATAACTGCCATCTTAACTACGAATTCAAACTGCTCTTCTTTCTTTTCTGGAGAGAACTGCAGTTCTTCTGGGTTTTTATCCCAACCGATCTTACATGTTTCTTTAGCCCATTTGAGAGCTTTTTCGAATTCTGCGTGATCGTAGATACCTTCTGTCATACGACGGATGATCTCAACCTCATCAACGGATTCAACACGCATTCCAAGATAGGATTCGATGAAATCGGAATCAATGATAGATCCGCCGATACCCATTGTAACGGAACCGATCTGCAGATAGGATTTGCCTCTCATGGAAGCAGCTGCA
>ERZ773131.2219-NODE-2219-length-12709-cov-6.237553_pt1 | contig 12709 bp, 10 predicted proteins | sample MGYA00511082_ERZ773131 | MGnify/ENA primary metagenome ERZ773131 (study PRJEB29015, sample SAMEA2737813) | human gut metagenome | biome: human gut; feature: human-associated habitat; material: faeces | place: China | collected 2012 ... | reverse complement strand
CGCTATTGTTGTATATAAAGGTTTAATACCTGTAGTTGGCCGAATACTTACGTTAGATCACAATCAAATTTGATATTTGATAGTTCAGCAGGAATTATCTCGGAGGGAATATTGGGAATATCCTTTACATCGAAGAAGGACAAGCCATCGATTGCCATTTGGTAATCAAAATAATACTCAAATGCCTTATCAAAATCAGTTCCTAGAGTTGAAGCAATTACTTCATTTAATAAAAATTGTAGCTTCACATCTTGAACCTTCTTCAATATGGAATCTTTTAAGTCAAATACATTCTTTCCTTTACCAGATCTTGTCGTTATTACACTGGCTACAAGAAGCTGTGATTTGGCATTAGGTACAAGTTGTTCATACGAAAATCTATGCTTTCGTTGAGAATTTGCTGTACACTTTACCTCTATCTTATCATTGCCATCATTAAAATCATATTTATCCTCTGGTGAAACATGCCACGACTGTAACATATACACTGGATCTTTAGCTTGTTCTATTACGAACAATTCTGCCCACAAACCCTGTATAGTCTTTCTAGACGGCTTAGAAAAGACCTTAAATAGTTCTATTAACTTAGCTAGTTCCAACATTACTTCCTTATGACTAGGTCTCTTGCTCATTCTTTGCAAGATTAAACTAGTTACGTCAATGAAATATCTCAAGAAATCAGGATTGATTGTCTTTAGAGAAATTATTGTGTATCGGCCTTCGCTAGTATTCTCTCGATCTGTTAATCTACATAACTGATTAAATTGAACAGATATAAGTTCTAAATCGATGTTAGGAGTAACCTCAAAGTCAATACATTCTACGAAAAATAAAGGATGACCATTGGAATCAATTCCTATTTTATGGTTGGAGTTGAGAGGTAAAGGTTTAGCTGAAAACTTCTCATTATCAGCGATATTATTGCTTTCAAGTTCCAGAAATATATCATATATAGCATTATTCATTTTACTTACTCTTTTGACTATTAACAAAATTGATGGCCATTTCGTCAGGATAGTAAATCGCCAATGTATAAAGTTCTTTACCTCCCCAACTATTGGATGTAGACTTCAATTTAATATGATGAATCTGAATCGTGATTGAATCTTCGAATTTAATCTCTTTGTCACCAGGATAAATTGTCTTGCCTTTAATTGAGCGACCTGTATGAAGATTGCCAATTTTAAGGGTCTTATCATTGAATTGACGCAAACGTGGTTCGCCATCATATGCCATCTGTACGATATATGCGTGAGTAATGGGAGATGTCTCGTGTGAAGCATAGTATTTCAAGTACCTCAAAGTTGCTTGTTTTCTTGCAGAATCAGGCATATTCTGAAACTTAAAAGTTGTTAGAAAATCAATGATATCTTGTATTGGTAACTTTGCGAAACGATGGTTACGGTCAGGTGTACCATAGTTTTTGTAATCTTCGAATGTAATCCCTCCTAAAAATTTGTGCACAAGTTCATTGTTTTCGTCTATAGCTTGTACTGCATTTGTAAATCTCCAGCCCCGTAATTTGTCATTGACCGTATCAACTGAAAGAATATTCTTACGTGTTGCATTCATTCTTGGAGAAATAATAAGAAGACGCTCTACCTCATCAATATTCTTACACTCCTTTAACCATTTACGCATTTCTTCTTCATGCTCAACATATTCAGAGTATTCGACTTGTACTTCTTCTGGTAAGAAAACTCGGCAAGACCATAGATACTTCTGCTTATATCCAAAGAATCTGCACCTCTGTTGAATTGTATCAGCAGTTGATTTTCCTACACTATATCGAGGCATGTATGTAACTGCAAGGTTCTTCACAGTAAAACCTCGGTTCAACATTTCAGCACCAACAAGTATGTGTGAAGGATAATCTTTCCAGGCTATTTTAATATTTTTTTTGCGCTTATTAGAGATAATAAGTTCAACATTGGTGTCGCATATAATATCTGGGAGAACTTCAGCTATTTGTTCAAATGTTGGATAATCTTCATCATGTTTAGAATATTCTCTAATTGCTTCGCTATATCTATTTTTAAAATCATTCATTAAATTGATATATGAAATATCATCCTTGCCTGCTCTGATGAAATTAGTCCACATATCAATAGTACTTGCAATCCAAGTATGAAATGTTTGACTCGCATCTTGTTCTCTATCTGCATGGACCATCATTGATAAGAACTTTGCTGTTTTTTTCAGACGTACAACGATGGCAACCCCCATCATATGAAGTTGTAGAGCTTCTATCAATGATGGAGGGCATTCAGTTAAATTATTGCGTCTATAATTATAAACTTCTGTTTCTGGTATAGTTAATACTAAACCAGGTTCGTCTTTAAAGAAAGTTTTACCACCAGTATATCCTTTTCCCGGGGTTAAAACCGTATGGTACTTTGGTGACAATAAGTCTAATAAACTAATCAGGAGAGGCCCTTGAGGAGTCGCTGTATATTGAACGTAAGAATGATTGGGAAGGATACTTCGTAATTTTAGGATTGCTCGATAAGTAGACGTAAATTCTGCATCATCTTCCCAATTTTCTGAATGGTTCTTACTATTCTTATAGGCATAGCCATTGAGTGAAGCTTGATCTGCTTCGTCATCAATAATCATTACTCCCTTTTTTCCAATCTCATGGCTAACAGTAGTTGTTGACAACAATTCAATGAGTTTATTAATACGATTCGGATTCTTATGAATGGTTATCAAAATTGTGGGTTTAGAACTAAGGAGTAGTTCACTTTTTATTCTTTGGGCTTCGTCTATAGTCGGATTTTCATGAAGTTTGTATACTTGATTATTATTTCCGTCATCCAAAAGATCCTCACGTAAGCGTTCAGAAGTTTGCTCTACTAGATTGTCTTTAATGCCAGCAAAGTAGATAATAATGCGATAACCATTGTCGCTAGCTAAAGCAGAAAGTGTAGTAAACGACATTGTTTTACCACTTTGAACATAGCCTACGACTAAACTTGTTGATGACTGTACTTTGTCTATTGTGGGGTTAGAACAGTGGGATAATACCTCAATAGCTTCTCTTTCTATCGTGTCAACACCTTCAGGGTCAACTTCTTTCGCTAATCTATCGAGTAGGTTTTGAGTCCGTTCTCCTCTTATTGGACAGAACTTCTCTTGAGTATCACTTGAAATAATTTGTATATCCATAGCTACTGTAAAATGTATTGATTAAATTTTATACGAAGGTCTGATACATTGCTAATACCACTTAATGTAGCAGTTATCTCAGCTATCGCAAATGACTTAAAAATAGAAATAATAGGCATATAATCATTACTCTTTTTGAATTGTTCGAATCTCGTGAAAAAAGGATGTGCAAGATTAATCTTACAAACATATTGTTTTACAGGGAAAATATCGGTACAATCGTTCGAATCCAAAGTGATTGAATATAGTACATCTACTCCTGCATCAGTGAATAAATCCATTCTTAGCGAATAATTTTCCCCTTGATAGAAGAAATCCTCAATATGACTGTCAATAGTTTTTGCATCTTGTACCTTCATTTCTTCCTGCTTGACAAATTCTTTGTTATTTGTCTTGTTCTCAACATCTTGAATTTGTCGAGTCAAATCTTTTGGCTTTACTTGCTTATCGAGTTTCTTTTTTATGTCCTTGGAAATTTTGACATATTCTTCTTTACTACGTTGTCGATAGTTATCTGCTTGGGCAAGCAGATTGAAATTATCAGAACGTAATTCATCACGCAGAGCTTCCATAAGAGCATAGAGATTATCTTCGTCTCTAAAACCGTTCTTATTGAATGTTACTTCAAAGCCTTCCAATTCTAATTCACCAAAAATCCTACGATATTTAAAACTACCGACTTGGCCAAATATTACACTTGGAAAATAACGGTCTTCACCACCCCCAACAATAACGCGACCATTTCGCATTAACACTAGACCATTGGCACCATTCTGAATCTTATCCAGAATGGCTATAAATCCTCTAGCCTTATATTTCCCATCATATGATTGATAATCAATATCCTTTTTCCATAAAATACTGTCAGCATCAGGAGTTTTATAATAAGGAGTATTCAAAATTGCATAATTTGCAGCTTGAATTGATTCTCCATTTACCACTATTTTTAACTCTTTAGAACGTAGAAATTTTCGATAAATACTTGAAAGATGCCTTCTTATCTTATCCATTTGATTAGCAGAAGGAGCATTGGAAGACAGTGCAGTCAAATAAATTTTCGTATAATGCTCTTCTGGAGCTAAAGATTTATTCCCTACTACCAACTCTTCACGGCCTTCTGATGTTACTTTTTGTAAATCAAAAGATGTAGTTCTTTCTACGTCTTCACCAAGCGCTTTAGTTGAGACTGACCATTTGTCAGCTAACCAAACAGAAGCGGTTTTCATACCCATTCCAAACTGGTTTAATCCTGTATTATCTAAAGGAATGTGTGCAGGTTCAAACGCTCTTTTAAAATTAAGAGTATCTATACCTGCAGCATTATCAATTATACTAATAGTATCGGTGGTACGGTCGATAGTAATTTCTACTTGCAATTGATAATTGGGATCAATAGCTTTAATCTCTGCTTTATGGTTGAGATAGCTTTGTACTGCATTATCTACATACTCAGCAAGAGTATTAGAAACTGTATTGACCAGATTTCTAAATGTGTTATAAACGTTGGGCTTCAACGCAATAGATACTTTATCAATATGTTCAGTCTGCATCATGATCACCTATTATTAATAATTTTTCCGCTATTCTTTTGACTACTTCTACATTTACAGCATTACCAAAGGCTTTGAAAGCTTTAGCACATGTATCTGGATAATACTTAAGATCTTCCATACATTGAAGTGCCGCAGCTTCTTTACGTGTCATGTACCGCCCTTTTTCACCATTAGGAGTCTCTATCCACGGGAAAATTGGTATTTGTGTGGTCGTTAATACTAACGCTGGTGAAAAAGTTGGTCTCTTAACACGAATTCCTGATGGTCTAAATTGAATTATCTTGTCATAGAGTGTTCTAGGCACATCGGATTCTGAGCCGCAATTCCACTCAAATTTTTGATGGCTATTCTCAAAACCGGGTTCTCGAATTTCATGAATCCATCCGTCAATCCACTCTTTGTTATCCTCATAGAACTTACGATTATCCTCAATAAACTGCTTTTTCCAATCTGGAAACTGACGATTTTCAAGTTTATTAGTTTGTGAGTATATTGGTAAGCATTGTAGATAATCATCTTTAGAATTTCCCTTTATAGGTTCTCCAAAACGGCCTAATTTGCCATCCATTTGGCGGCGTTGTTGGTAATATGGAGCAATACCTTTATAATCATAAGTAGCCCCAAATTCCATTGCCCAAATAGGGAAAGTAGGTGCTGGAACATGGTGCTTATCTAACAACTGTAGGAAGTGTTCCCATGCTTCAAGGTGTTTTCTTGTCATTGGCCTAAGCGACATATAATCAGTATCTTCTTGATGAACGATAGAACTAATATGACACTCAGGACGTTGAGTATAATCAGGAAACTCAAATCCTTTAAGACCTCCTTTTGAATGAAGACGACCTACTATATAAATACGATTTCTATGTTGGGGAATACCGAAATAGTGCGGAGAAATAATAGCATCTTGCACATCATATAGAGAAGAAAGTTTCTCATAAATCACTTTATAGGTATTATGATTATCGTGAGTCTTTAAGTTTGATACGTTCTCCAAAAAAACAAATTCGGGCTTATGAAACTCCAATATTTCCATAATTTTATAAAATAGATTACCTCTATCTTGTTGATCATTAAAACCTTCTTGCTTTCCGGCTTTACTAAATGGCTGGCACGGGAATCCCGCACAGAGTATATCATGTGATGGTATTTCGTTTCCTATATTTATCTGATTAATGTCACCGTGACATTGAATACCGTAATTTTGAGAATATAACTCTTGTAGTTCTTTCTGAAGTTCTGAGGCAAACACACATTTACATCCAAGTTTTTCAAGAGCAAGATGAAATCCTCCTAAACCAGCAAACAAATCTATAAATCTATATTGCTTCATATGAGGGTGTATTTAATTGAGTTTTTACTATCGCTAGTGCTGCAATTGTTATATCGCATGGCATTTCTTGTGTTTCACTAAGAAACTTATCAGCCAACCAAAGCGAATATAAATGTTTGATGTCAACTTTTAGAATATGAGCGAGAAATTTCAATTGGTTCAATTTAATTCTACGTATTCCTCTCTCAATTCGATTATACATAGAGGGCTGTACTCCAATAACTGATGCTAATTGGGCTTGGCTTATTCTTTGAATTGTTCTCAATTGATAGAGTTTATCTGCAAGATTCGTTGATTTACACATACTTATTGTTTATTTAAGAACAAAGATACAAAAAAAGTTTCCAGAATTAGGAACAATTTTATTATAATCAAATTAATCAGATAGGAAGCAATCATTTTTGTCTCTTATATGCAATAATTATTAAACCTAAAAGAAGATAATTTAAGGGTCAACGTAAAAACCTGAGGGATTAATTCTATAAAACATTATCTTTGCCTATAATATTAAAAATAAAGATATAGAATGGAAACAAACGGTTATCCTCTCCTTCTTCCTGAAGGAACGCTTGATTATTTTAACATATCAGATGTAAAGGAAGCAGTAGCAAAATAGTAATTTATCTGGAAGAGAAAAATGAAGTACCTCAGGAGTACTCTGATGGTAAAGTTGAGAGCAAGTTTTTTTATGATCCGATAGTGGTTCAAGACTTTCCTATCTGTGGAAAGAAGGAATTTCTTAATATCCGTCGCCGCAGGTGGGTATTGAAGAATGAGAACCGTTACATAGCCGCAACTGGAAACTTGTTGCCCAAGGCAGCCGTATGACGCAAGATTTTGCATCTTTTTTAAAAGAGTTATATTGATACGCTTCCCGTTAACTGTAACCTTTAAAAGAATCAATCAATAATATAAAATGATGATTCATATAGGATAATCATGGATATTTCAGTCAGTTGAATCAATGGAATGATTAAACCGCAATCTCCACAATGGACTCTTTTTAATAGTTAATATTTCATAAATAACCATATACAAGGTAACATAAAAGATATTTATTCTATTTTTTCTTCGTATTTTTGTCGGAAACTATAAGTGCTATATAAAACTTTTATATGAACAAGCAATCTTGCAAACGTAAGATTGCAAAATTACTAAAAAAATGTCATTATCTATCAAATTACTATTGCTGTCTATTTTAGGTATAATTGCAATCTTCCTTTTTAAAAGATTGATATTTGCCATATATAATCTAATGGATTTATTTAATAAAGACATACGTACAGATGTTACAAGACAACGCAATGGTATGGTGTTTAACAAAAAGACAAAACAACTAGAAGCAGATCAATCTATTATTCTTCCATTTAAGTAATAATGTGTAGTAGTACAAATGATAACCAACGGGATCTCCATAGGTTATTGGAAAAATTTGATTGCTTTGGATGGGTACCATCTATTCGAGGTGCATTATCTCTTGATTTAACAGGGCAATTTTCCAATATATTAGGTGATGTTGATTGCCACTCTGTTGTGGTAAAAAACTTCAATAAACTAACAAGCGAGCAGTTTGTTGCCGCAACCTCATTAATAAGCGTTAATGATAGAAAACACGGTGATGACTATGATAGATTATTCCGCTATTTTTTCATAGGAGCCATACATAATCAAAAACGTAACCAAATTTTTTTAGACAATTATAAACTTTGTGAAGATAAAGATGTAAAAGAGGTATTAGATAAAGAAGGGGCTCTTTTAGGAACTTTATTAATCAAGGTAGAGCAATCTTATAATCTTACTGAACAAGAAGTAGAAATACTAACATCTATTAAAAAACTCGAGAAATTAAAACAATCTTATCAAAAAGATTTTTATGAGGATGCAGTATCTCTTGCTATATTAGATTGTAAGCGCAAAGAGATGAAAACAAAGTGGGAAACATTAGAAAATATGATCAATAATCTCACAAAGGATAACGGACATATTATTTATTCTTTTGATATATTTTTATCACGTGATGGCATTCTTCTTATTAAAGACATATCATCAGAGCAAAGTAAAAATACATATTTTCAGAATGGCACCCCTAGTGATTACACACAGAATATTCCTTTGCATCGGTTATTTAAATGTGCAATGAACTTTATCAAGTATCTATTTCATTATAATTACCATCACAACATTGAACATGACACATATTTACCTGCATCAAACCTTCACCCATTACGCAACTCTTTAGATAAAGACTTTAATCGTATATTTAAGCATCAATTAGATGCATTTATGCAGCCTATAACAAGATTAAAACGAAATAATTTTAAACAATATCCAATTGATCCTAATGGAATTATTTGTTATGCAAGAGCGTTTATTCAGACTTGCTATTGTAATGGCCTTATAAGTAAAGATAAGAAAGAAAGCTATAATAGCTATCTTTCAATTCAGGAAACAGAAATAAACCACTTAACAAGACATCATAAAACACAGTTGAGTACAGTGGTATTGCAACGTAATTTTATCTTTATAATTTCGGCGGTATTGGCCTTAACAGTAGCAGTTGTAAAACTAATTGGAACTATAATAAAAATTCCACAAATAGAAATTGGAGAAAATGTTTCAAATCAATCTGTTATTGCTTGTATTTCCCTTGTTTTTATACTATTTTTAGGATGGGGAGTTTATGAAATGACCTATGCACGTATTCTAAAAAAAGAGTTTAGGCATCAAAGTGATAAAAATTATATCCGAAATATATTTTTAAGAAATAGTAATCTTAAAAAAGCACGACTCTCCATATCTTACATATTATATTTATGGATGCAAGAAAGGTTCTTATCTATTGGTAAAAAAATGTATATTATATTTAAAATTTTACTAATCATATCAACATTTATATCTGTAGTTTGGATCATGAGGTATGTAGTCCTGGTATAACAAACTGTAAGTTCCTAAATTTTGATTCACTCTCATTTAAAGACTATTAAAAAAAGATCTAATAACAAGTTGTATTTTTTAACGACTGCCATTAAGATATTCATAAGATTAAATATCTATAGGTGTACTAAGATAATTTTGTTTATTAGCCCCATACACAATCTTTATCGTAATATTTGAGACAGTGCCCAATAATAATGGCGACCACTAAAGTTGGGTCGCCATTATTATTGGGCTCGCTTAGCATGAATATTAGCTAACGGTGCAAGTCCGTAATGAGCCGTAATAGCGAGAATCATACAGCCAAAAGCACGGGACATCACGAAGTAGAGTATGAAAGAAGCTGGCGGCAAATATCTAGTCTGACAAACAGAAACTTTATATTAGGCATATGACCGTGGGCAAGGTTGCTACTCAAACCAAAGCCCTATAGCTATTCGGAACGGTTGGTGTAAATGGAGCAGGCATAAGATAGTTAATACTTTTATCCGAGGAGGTCTTACAAACATTTAGTGAAGACGAATCCAATCCGTGATAAGGCGGTCAACCTGATAGTCCGTCGCCGCCGTTGGCTGGATCTGCATACAGGTAAGTGTTTCACTCTTCCGTATGATGATATCAAGTCTGAAAACACCCGCTACTCGAAAGAGTTTGCGACTTTATGTAGTTTAAAAGAAGTGTATGGAGACGAGGCCTACGACCTCCCGTTTGCTTGATAACTATTACCATATAGACGGCAATACTTTTGAAAAGCAGTACAAGGAGGTATTGAGCGGTTATCGTCAGTGGAGTGAACTTTCCCACGCTGATGAGTGGCTTATCTTTCCTAAAAACATCGGTAGATGAGACAGCCATCAGTGACGGTGAACTTTATACCATAGTGTCCAATCCGGAAGCCCGTGGTGGAAAAGGAAGCCTAGTTGCCTTGGTGAAAGATATAAAGGCTCAGGATGTCATTGATACGTTGAAACTTATTCCCGAAGATCTACGCTCCATGGTGAAGGAAGTCACCATGGACCTTTCCAACAGTATGAACCTTATTGTACGTCGCTGCTTTCCGAAAGCCAACCGGACAATAGACCGGTTTCATGTACAGAAACTGGCGTGTGACGCCCTGCAGGAAATGAGGATAGCACACCGGTGGATGCCATACAGGAAGAAGCCGATGCCATGGAGGAAGCCAGGCATTCCGGAAAGGAATACAACCCCGTTACTTTTGCTAATGGAGACACAAGAAAACAATTACTGGCCAGAAGACGTTACCTGCATTCAAGTCATCAGAAAAATGGGCTCAAAGCCAGAAACTGCGGGCATCCATACTTTTCCAGCTATATCCGGATATAAAGGAGGCCTATTCACTGACACATTCTTTGAGAATGATCTTCAATAAAAACAGAACAAAGGATGAAAGCTGGCTTTCATTGGCAAGATGGTATGACAAGATGGACGCTTCCGGGTTTAAAAGCTTCAATGTCATTGCATCAACCCTGTATGAGCACTATGATGAAGTACTCAACTTTTTCAATAACAGATCAACAAATGCATTTGCTGAATCATTCAATGCAAAAATCAAACAGTTCAGGGCACAACTTAGAGGAGTAATTGATATCAAGTTCTTTTTCTTTAGGCTAGTGAAACTTTATGCTTAACCCCACTAATAATCGGGTGAGCCATAAAAAACTTCCGTTCACAATTCAGAGGAGTGAAAGATAAGGCTTTCTTCCTATTTAGACTATCGAAAATTTATGCGTAATATAAGAACCCCTCAGGTTTTTACATTGATTCTAATTTAATAAAAGCGAGTCAAAATGACAAAGTAAGCTATCACAAAGATTAGTAGAAACTCAATCTTCAAAAAGATGAAACTCAAACCTTTTGTTTTCGCATTGTTTTCGCATGAAAAGAAAAAAGGCAGTCAGCAAATTGCTAACTGCCTGATTTTCAATGTGGACCAGCCTGGGCTTGAACCAGGGACCTCCAGATTATGAGTCTGTTGCTCTAACCAACTGAGCTACAAGTCCAAAGAACATTTTTATTAAAACTGATGCAAAAGTAATGGTTTCGGTTGAAACTTGCAACTATTGAGCAGAAAAAATTAATAAAAAAATCAAATCAATCCGGATATATAAATATATATTGTAAATTTGCGGAACTGAATACTTTAATAAATCGACTTATGTCACAAAATGTAAATGAACCTCATCTGACGGGACTTACCGACCAGGAAGTTCTTACCAGCCGTCAACAACACGGAGAGAATCTGCTGACTCCTCCCAAACGTCCGTCTATTTGGAAACTTTACCTGGAAAAATTTCAGGATCCTGTAATCCGAGTTCTATTAGTAGCCGCCGTATTCTCCCTGATTATATCCATTATTGAAAATGAATATGCCGAAACCATCGGTATTTTCTTTGCCATTTTTCTGGCTACCGGAATCGGATTCTATTTTGAATATGATGCCAACAAAAAATTTGATCTGCTGAATGCCGTTGGTGAGGAAACTCCTGTTACGGTCATCCGAAACGGAAAAATCCGGGAGATTCCGCGCAAGGATATCGTAGTCGGAGATATTGTCGTATTAAACACGGGAGAAGAAATTCCAGCTGACGGTACATTGCTGGAAGCAGTCTCTTTGCAGGTCAACGAATCAAGTCTGACCGGTGAGCTGATGGTCAACAAAACAACAGACGAAGCTCACTTCGACGACGAAGCTACTTATCCGTCGAATACCGTTATGCGAGGTACAACTGTTACGGACGGACACGGAATCATGAAAGTGGAGCGTGTCGGAGATGCAACAGAAATCGGTAAGGTGGCACGTCAGGCAACAGAACAGAACCAGGAGCAGACCCCGCTGAACATTCAGCTGACCAAACTGGCCAACCTGATCGGAAAAGCCGGATTTACGATTGCTGCCCTGACCTTTATTATCTTTACCAGCAAAGATTTGTATCACTACCTTTCTCTCAATGAAGTCAATGACTGGCATCAATGGATGGAGATCGCACGTATCGTTCTGAAGTACTTCATGATGGCTGTTACCCTGATTGTCGTAGCAGTTCCGGAAGGATTGCCGATGAGTGTTACCCTGAGTCTGGCCCTGAACATGCGCCGTATGCTCAAGACCAACAACCTGGTGCGCAAGATGCATGCCTGCGAAACCATGGGAGCCATCACTGTAATCTGTACAGATAAGACAGGAACACTGACTCAGAATCTGATGCAGGTCTACGAAGCCAAGCTGGATGAAAGCCAGCCTGACCTGATTGCTGAAGGCATTGCAACCAACTCAACTGCTTTTCTGGAAGAAAAAGGAGAAAACGAAAAACCGAGCGGAGTAGGAAATCCGACAGAAATCGCCCTGCTTCTCTGGCTGAATGCACAGGGAAAGAATTACATGCCTCTGCGCGAGCAGGCTAAGATTGTCAATCAGCTGACCTTCTCTACTGAACGGAAATACATGGCTACTCTGGTGGATTCACCCATTCAGGGAAAACGGGTACTTTATATTAAAGGTGCTCCGGAAATCGTCATGAGCAAATGTCAGTTAAGCAGTCAGGAAGTAACCTCTTTCAACGAACAGCTGCTTGCTTACCAGAACAAAGCGATGCGTACTCTGGGATTGGCTTACAAGTATATCCCGGAAGGAGCATCCGAAGATTGCTCTGAACTGGTCAATGAAGGCGGTCTGACATTCCTGGGCATTTTTGCCATCAGCGAC
>ERZ773131.2212-NODE-2212-length-12727-cov-7.591461_pt1 | contig 12727 bp, 13 predicted proteins | sample MGYA00511082_ERZ773131 | MGnify/ENA primary metagenome ERZ773131 (study PRJEB29015, sample SAMEA2737813) | human gut metagenome | biome: human gut; feature: human-associated habitat; material: faeces | place: China | collected 2012 ... | reverse complement strand
GAAGTTGAGTTCTCTATATACTGAGGATTTTGTTGAACAGAAAAATTTGGGAGAGCTGCCGGAAGATACAGCAAGTACTTTTTTCGTCCTAAAGAAAAAGCGTATGTCAGCTATCTTCTTTGGTAGTGAAGGCATGGGGGCAGACACATACCAAATGGCGTTCCGGCTTCTCAAAACCTATCAAATACCAGATGATATGCTCTCTGCGATTATTCGTATCTTTGATGGCAATATTCAAGGCATTCAGATGCTTGATGAGCATAACTATCGCGTCAATATTTGCAATGAGGAGAAACTGCTGTCTGACAAAGAACTTCTATATATGCTTTCCAGTGGAACAACAAAAGGTATTATCCTTTATACATTGGTTGTGGCATCTCTCCAGCAAGGATTTGATTTGATTATTGATGAGGCAGAAGCGCATTTTCATAAGACGCTTGTCGAAAATATGTTGAGCCTGTATATGGATAAAATTGTGAATAGACACGGGGCAACACTGCTATTTTCGACGCATTATTGCGAAGTTCTGGATTTGTTTAATCGACAGGACAATATCTGGGTTTGTCAATCAAGTGACAAGATTGCCATTAAGAATATGTACGAGTCATTTGAAGTGAGGTCTGGTCTGCTTAAAAGCAAACGTTTTTATAACAACGCTTTCCAAACGGCAGTAAATTACGATGAGCTGATGAATCTGAAAAGGAAGTTGATGAAATGAAACTGCTGATTATGTGCGAGGGACCTAATGAGCTGAAGATCATCAACATTCTGTTGGAGAATCAAAAGCTGAAATTTTCATCGGATGATCTGTTGGGGCTGGTTCCATATCATGCACGCCAAATTAAATCCTCTGCCGCGGTTAAGGCAGCATTGAACTTGTATCCAGATGAAGTGCATGTGCTTCGTATCGGTGATGGCCAAAATGAAAAACTGGAGATACCGTCTGCATATAGAGATAAAATAACATTGGTTGAGAAATATTGTACGAAGCCTGAACTGGAAATGTTACTTATCATTTCTGAAAATCTGGCAGATGAGTATGAAAAGGTAAAGTCCAAAACAAAACCGAAGACCTTTGCAAAAGCGAATATTCGCTGTGGAAAAAGAAGATACGATAATAGTACAGCCTTCTACGAAGAATACTTTGGTCCGAATTGTGAAAAGTTGGTTGCTGCTATTAAAGTATATAGACAACACAATGGCTCACACAAGAAAGACGAACATTACTTAGCGGAGCTTTTAAAGTGATGAGAGATAAAGATGCAAACAAAACAAAAGACTTCAAGGAGAAAACATGAATTTGGGATTAAAAGCTGTACGGTTACTAAACGCTCAAACAGAACAAGAAGTTGACGAAGCAATTAAGTTATTTACAGATAAGCAGAAAGATATGATGCTGAAGGTGTTACTGAAATATTACCATGGAGAGGAAATAACACCAGAGGAACTTTTGGAAAAAATAAATCAGGCATAATGGATAAAAATGTTTGAGAAACCGAAGGGGACATCTTGAAGATACTTGACATGTATGTTATAATTAGCTTATAAAGCCCATTAGGGAACAAGATACAAAGATTACAGCTCTGGTAGAATAATGATTTATGGACAGTCGTGTAGTGTGTATGCTATGCGGCTGCTTTTCTTTTGCTCAAACATTAGTTATGACTAACTTGCGGAGCAAATCACGACCATCGATATCTTCCGCACATCTGGTCTGATGCGCCCCAAGTGGGATCGTAAACAGGCAGGTTCGACCTATGAAACCTGTTACCCGTATGCCACACGAATGTGGCGCAATTTATAAAATCGGGCGAAAAATTCTGATTCGGAGAAGCATCTTTGAAGAATACCTGCGCGAGCAGCGAAAATTTTAACGTTTATCCATAAAATACGATGCCCACCGGTTTATGGTTTTCATAAGCCAGTGGGCATTGTTCAGGTTATGCATCCGCCGTTTGCAGCACACAGGCGCAGAAGCCCGGTGCAGGCTGATAGCAGTAAATCGTCAGATACTTGCCGATTTCCGGGCTGTAATCGTGTAAGACTGCAAAGTGTCTGATTTCCGTTCAGGATAATATTTGCTCAATATTGACAAATCAACATCTCGCGAGTATACTTATCGACAGATAGAGTGTCACTCTACGAATGAGAGCAGTGTGATAAAACCGGAGTGATGAGATGCCAAGAAACATTGAACGTGATAAGCGCGAAGCTGACCGACGGAAAAATCAGTTGATCGAAGCGGGATTCCGACTGTTCTCTCAGAACGGAATCGAAACTGTCAGCCTGCAAAAAGTGGCAGACGCTGCAAATGTCAGCCCTGCAACGATGTACAAATATTTTCTGACGAAAGAAAAATTGCTCATCGCCATCAGTGCAAAGGTGTGGGATGAAGTATGGCAGGAGGCTCTGGGAGACCCCGGAACCAATCACTTTGAGCATTTTACTGCTTATCAGGGCATTGAGTTTTACGCCGATAGGATGATTGCTTTGTACAAGAACCGTCCGGAAGTACTGCGATTCAGCGGTGAATATAAAACCTATATGAACCGCCGCGGAAATATGGAGGATAAGCAACTCCGGGAACATCTGGATGTACTCAAACCCATGCAGCTCCTGTTCCATGGAATGTATGAGCGGGCAAAAGTTGATGGCAGCATCCGCACGGATATCCCGGAAGAGGAAATGTTTATCACATCATCTATCACGATGCTGAGCATGGCAGAGCGATACGCACAAGGGCTTGTATGGCTCAATGACCCCAAAGATGACCATACCCAGGAACTGCTTCATCTGAAAGAGATGCTGTTGCTATGGTGCCAGGGAGAAAAAAAAGGCGGCGAAGTATAATGCAGGAAAGTGAGGGAGTGCTGTGTATGAGGGTGTCGTTTCGCATTGCACTGGCGGGACAGGTCATTGGTGTTTCGGCGCTGTATGAGCAGACCCGCACCTTTTGCAAAAATTATCTGACCGATGCACCCGCATCGTTTGAAGTCGCAGTCACTCCCGCTGATATTGCGTTTGAACGAGAAAAAAACGACCGGGAAGCTGCGGTGGAAGGACACGCGCCGGGGAACTTCTCCGATGAATATCTGGAAACGCTGGCACTGTACCGCAAAATCGTAGAGCGGCTTTTAGAATGGGACACCCTGCTGTTTCATGGCTCCTGCATCAGCGTGGACAGCAAAGCCTACCTGTTCACCGCCAAAAGCGGCACAGGCAAAAGCACCCACACCCAGCTTTGGAAAAAGTGGTTCGGTGAACGGGCAGTGTTCATCAACGATGACAAGCCCCTGCTGAAAATCAGCGCGCAGGGCGTGACTGTTTACGGAACGCCGTGGGACGGCAAGCACCACCGCAGTACCAACACCTCCTGCCCGCTGAAAGCTGTCTGCATCCTGACCCGCAACACAGAAAACTCAATCCAGCGCATCGACAAAAAGGCGGCATTACCCATGCTCTGCCAGCAGAGCTACCGCCCATGTTCCCCGATTGGGGCACAAAAAACGCTGGCTCTGGTGGATCGGCTGGGCAGCAGCGTGCCGCTGTACCGGCTGGGCTGCAACATGGAACCGGAAGCCGCACTTGTAGCTTACCACGGGATGAATCAATAGGAGGAGCACTGCAATGCAAACCATTCTGCCGCCGTCCGGCAATACAATCAAAATATTGGGCAAGGCTCGGTCTGCGGAACACGGTCTGCGCTGGATGACATACGTTCTTGCCCAGCCAGTCGAGGGCGGTGTGCTGGTGTTCCATACCCTCACACGAGCGCTGCTGCTGCTCACGCCGGAAGAATATGCCGCGCCGGACAACCTGCCCGAGCTGCGGGACGGCTGGTTTCGCGTACCGCAGGAGATGGACGACATGAAATATGCCGACCAGGTGCGGTTTATCCGCCGCACGATGCAGAAGGAACCGGAGCATACAACTACTTATACCATCTTTACCACCACAGACTGCAACGCCCGGTGCTTTTACTGCTATGAGATGGGGCGTTCCCGGATTCCCATGAGCAACGAAACCGCCCATAAGGCGGCGGCTTATATTGCAGCGCATTGCGGCGGCAAAAAGGTTCATCTGCACTGGTTTGGCGGTGAACCGCTTTTTAATAAGCAGGTCATTGACATCATCTGCACCGACCTTACGGAAAAGGGCATTGTGTACGAATCCATGATGATCTCTAATGGGTATCTGTTTGACGGTGCTACCGTAGAACAAGCGGTTTCCCATTGGAAGTTGAAGAGCGTGCAGATCACGCTGGACGGCACGGAAGAGATTTATAACCGCAGCAAGGCATTTATTTATAAGGATGGCCAAAGCCCCTATCAGGTGGTACTGGCAAATATCCAGCGTTTGCTGGATGCAGGGGTTGCGGTTCTTATCCGGCTGAACATGGACGAGCGCAACGCCGATAATCTGATGGAGCTGGTGGATGAACTGCACGAACGGTTTGGTGAAAACAAAAAGCTGACGGTTTACAGCCATGTGTTATATGAGTTTCTGGGTTGCAAAGAGGGTATTCCAGCGGAAAGCCGAAATGAGCTCTATCAGAAACAGCAGGCGTTGTATCATAAGCTGGTGACCCTTGGATATGTAAAGAAATTGGGTTTACGAAAAGACCTTCCGCTCCGGCGTTGTATTGCAGACCATGGTGGTGCACTTACCATCTTGCCAAACGGCGAATTGGGCTTGTGTGAGCAATATAGCGAGAACAACTTTATCGGGCATATAGACAGCGAAAAGCTGGACGAAACCGTGCGGCAAAGCTTCCGGGAATCGTGGCCTGCTTTGGATGCGTGCAGGAAATGTTTTTTCTATCCGGAATGTATCCGGTTAAAAAAATGTATCGAGCAGCAAAAGTGCTACGAGCAAATGCAGATTAAGGTTCGGGAAGATACATTATCCGCTATGCGCAACACTTACGAGGCATGGCTGAAAAAAGAGCAGATCAGTGAGGAAGAACCTCACTCAGACTGCTGACCTTTTGCGTGATGCAGTGTAACAGCTGCTTCACATAGAGATTCTCTGCGAAAGGAGATGTGTAAACATGGAAAAGTACACCAAGGCTCAGATGGAAGTCATCGAGTTTGAAGCCGAGGATGTTATCACGACCAGCGGCGGTGAAATCGGCGGTGGCGATGAAGGCTTTGGCGACTGACAACTTTTTATAAAGTTGCCGGATGTCAGCCTTTTATCGCTGAATACGTTGGTAATTCCCCGCAGGGCAGGCAGTTTTTGGCTGCCCGCCTTACTCGATTTTCCTTGCCCTGCAAAGGGCGCTGATATAGATTTTTTCCAAAATGGAAGCGAGGACTTGACTTTATGAAGCAAACAGCGATAATGCTTAGCAAGCAAGCAAGCAAGCAAGCAAGATAAATTATGTCCTGAATCTGTTTTGTTTGCAATACTTTCTTTCGCGTGACGCGGTGTAACAGCTGCTTCACATAGAGATTTTCTGCGAAAGGAGGTGTGTAAACATGGAAAAGTACACAAAGGCTCAGATGGAAGTCATCGAGTTTGAGGCCGAGGATGTCATCACGACATCGAGCATCAAGATCTGCACCAGTACGGACTATGATACTATTACCCCGGATCCCAGCGATCAATGTATTTGGGGCGACTGATGACATGTCAGAAGAAGGCAGGTCGCATTGGCGGTCTGCCTTTTCTTGAAAAACACCGTTCCAAGAAAGGACGATTTGAGATATGAAACTGAAAGATACCTTTGTGACGCAGGAGATGGACGGCGAGCAGGTGATGGTGGAAGCGGACGGCGGCTTTGCCGGCATGGTGCGCAGCAATGCCACCGCCGCCTTTATCATCGACCAGCTCAAAACCGAAACCACCAAGGAAGCCATTCTGGACGCCATGTGCAAAAAGTACGATGCCCCCCGCGCTGTGATGGCCGAGGATGTGGATATGGTGCTGGGCAACCTGAAAAAAATTGGTGCGCTGGATGCCTAAGCTTACATTGGAAGAAAGCCTTGCGAAAAATGGCTTTTTGACCTACCGCATCCGGGGCGTAAGTATGCAGCCGATGCTCCGGCAGGGCAGAGACCTGTTTACCGTAGTCCCAAAAGGCTCGGAACGCTGCAAAAAATATGACGTGGTACTGTACCGCAGGCCGTCTGACCCGTATGTGCTGCACCGCATCATTGAAGTGCGCCCGGACAGCTATGTGATTCTGGGTGACAACTGCATTGCAAAAGAATACGGCATCCGGGACGAGGACATTTTGGGCGTGCTGACTTCTTTCCAACACAACGGCCATACGGTGTCCGTGTCCGACTGGCGGTATCGGCTTTACAGCCGTGGCTGGGTCTTTTTTCAGCCGGTGCGCATCTTTTGCAAGCGTGTGAAAGGAAAACTGCACCGATGAAACAGAAACATACCCTGCAATGGCTCAGCGCCGTCACCGGCCGTGCCAAAGGGCTGGTGGGGCTGCTGGTAGTGGTGCAGACCGTGCTGAGCGTTTCCAGCATCGCCTTTGCGTTTGTACTGCGGCGCATCATCAATATGGCCGTGGACGGGGTACAGGGCGGTTTTTGGGCATCGCTGGCGCTGCTGGTGGGCATCCTGCTGGGGCAGATCGTGTTGAGCGCGACGGGCCGTTTTTTGAGTGAGTACACCAGCGCCACTGTGGAAAACCGCTTCAAGCACCGGCTCTTCTCTGCCCTGCTTACCGGCGATTATGCATCGGTCGCGGCGGTGCACTCCGGCGAGTGGATGAACCGCCTGACCTCGGATACCACCGTGGTAGCGGGCGGCGTGACCCAGATCGTGCCCGGGCTGATCGGAATGCTGGTGCGCTTGCTGGGCGCAGTGACCGCTATTTTGTGGCTCGAGCCGCGTTTTTTGTACATCCTTCTCCCTGGCGGCGCGGCCATGATGCTGCTGACCTATGCGTTCCGCAAGATATTGAAACGACTGCACAAGAAGATTCAAGAAACAGACGGTGCGCTTCGGGTGTTCTTGCAGGAGCGGCTGGAAAGTCTTGTCATCGTCCGCACCTTTGCCAAGGAAGAACAGATGACGCGGCAGGCAGACGCCCTGATGGACGCCCACAAAGCCGCCCGGATGAAGCGCAGCAATTTTTCCAACCTGTGCAACATCGGCTTTGCCGGTGCCATGGACGGGGCGTATCTGCTGGGGATCGGGTTCTGCGGCTACGGCATCCTGACTGGTACCATGAGCTACGGCAACCTGATGGCCATTATGCAGCTGGTGGGGCAGGTGCAAAGCCCGTTTGCCAACCTGACGGGGTATCTGCCGCGGTATTATTCCATGCTGGCCAGCGCTGAGCGCCTGATGGAAGCGGAAGCCTTTGCACCAGACAGCACCGAAACGGTGCCTGAAGAACAGACCTTGAATTTTTATCAGACCGAATTGCAGTCCCTTCAGCTGGAACATGTCTGTTTTACCTATCAGCCCCCGGTGCAGACCGAGGGCGAACCGCCCGCCATGCCGGTGGTTTTGCAGGATGTCAGTCTGACCGTCCGCAAGGGCGAATATGTAGTGTTTACCGGGCCGTCCGGCTGCGGCAAAAGCACCCTCCTCAAACTGCTCATGTGCCTGTATCCGCTGGATTCCGGCCAGCGGTTCCTTTCCACGAAAAACGGGAACCAACCGCTGACCCCAGCATGGAAAAGTCTGTTTGCCTATGTGCCGCAGGGGAACCAGCTTTTGTCCGGTTCCATCCGCAGCATTGTTGCATTTGGGGATGAAGATAGGGCGCAGGATGAGAATGCAATTTATAACGCACTGAAGATCGCCTGTGCGGATGATTTCGTACGCAGGCTGGAAAACGGGCTAGATACTGTGCTGGGTGAGCGCGGCGCAGGTCTGTCCGAAGGGCAGATGCAGCGCATCGCCATTGCCCGGGCGGTATATTCCAACCATCCAATTCTGCTGTTGGACGAGGCGACCAGCGCATTGGACGAAGCAACAGCCCTTCGACTGCTGAATAATTTGCGAAAGATGACGGACAAAACGGTGATTCTGGTCACGCACCGGATGAATCAGGCCGGGTTCTTTGATGCAGAACTGGCGTTTTCGAAGGATGGCATTTGCGTGAGGGAAAGGAAAACGTGCAAATGAAAAGCAAAGCATTATCGATCGTAGTCCTTCTTCTTGCTGTCGTGCTGCTCGGACTGCTCTTTGTAAACCACCGTCAGGAACAGCGGCAGACAGCGTATATGCAGCAGCTTCAAAAGGAAGCAATGCCATATGAGCAAGAGATCAATGATATTCGTTTGGAGCTTGCACAAAAGCAACGTGCCATCAACATTGAAGAAGATACTTCCGGCATCCTTTTTGGCTTTGTTCCTGCATCGGCGGACGATTTTACCGAGATCGATAAACTGGCTGCAGAACATTCCATCACCCCGGTGATCCTTCTGGACTGTTCGCAGGAAAAAGAACAGCTGGCCCAGATTTTGGAAAAAGCCGTTGCAAAAGACTATGAAGTTGCGTTGGCGGGCCTGCAAATTGACGAATCCATTTTGCAGACAGCGGACGAGATGAAGGACCTGTTGGCGCAGATAGACGATACCAAAAGTCCTGCGTTCCTGCTTCGGGGCAATGTGAACACAGAAGAGACCCGGAATCTTCTGAAGGAACATGGCTATACAGAATTGATCTTGTATGATGATTCCTTGCAGGCTGGTATGCAGGAAAATGGGGAACCATACATTTGCTATGGCTTTTTCAAGCAACCCGTCTACTACGCAGACTATATTTCTCAAGTTGTTACAGCACATACCATGATGCTTGCGTCGTTTAGTTTTTCAACGATTCAAAACGGAACGCTCCAGATTTCAGATGTTGAAAGATTTATGACGCTTGCAGACGACCGGAAAGCGGCCAATGAGTTGCGTTATGTTGACCTGAACAGTGCTTTTCAAGCAGTGGCCGACCAGAATACCACCCAGCAAGAGCGGCAGGAATCCTATGAAAAATATGAAGCGGAGCAGGAAAAACGCATTCAGGAACTCAAGGAAAAAATCAGTGCAATCTACAGCCGTTGGGATGAGTATTGAAGGAGCATGATATGGAAAAGACTTCGGAATTTTTGATTTATCTCATGGCCTGTTCACTGCAAGGCACAAAGCCGGAAGAAGCACTGCTTGCAAATATTGACATGGAGGCACTGCTTCGGCTGGCGAAAGCGCATTCCGTTTCTGCAATGGTGTGCATGGCGCTGGAGCAGACCGATGCGTTCCAGCACGCCGCTGAAACCACCCGGCTGAAATGGCTGGATGCCAAAAACAAGGCTGTCCGCAAAAATATGCTGCTGGATGCCGAACGACACCAGCTGGAAAAAGAATTTGCAGAGCATGGTATCTGGTATATGCCGCTGAAAGGCAGCATTCTGAAAGACTGGTATCCTAAATTCGGAATGCGCGAAATGGCGGATAACGATATTCTTTTTGATGCCTCCAAACGGAAAGAAGTAAAAGCGATTTTTCAGGGCCGGGGATACACTGTAAAAGGATATAACAAGAGTAACCACGATGAGTATGAAAAACCACCAATCTATAACTTTGAAATGCACGTTGAGCTTTATCATAAGATATACGATACATTCAATGAAAAGTATGCTGACGTAAAACAGCGATTGATCCCGGATGCAGAAGTTCCGTATCGGTTCCATTTCACACCAGAAGATTTCTATGTGTTTGTCATTGCGCACGCCTATAAGCATTACAGCCGTAGCGGCACGGGCATCCGCACTCTGGCAGATATTTACATCATGAACCAAAAACTTGGCGGAACCCTGAACTGGGAGTATGTGGATTCGGAGCTGCGAGGCCTGGGTATCTTTTCTTACGAGCACGAAAGCAGAGAACTGGCTCAAAAAATATTTGGAATCGCTGAACTGCCCACGAAAGCCAATTTGAGTGAAGCTGAACAGCAGATGCTTGCATACTATCTGGGGGCATCTACCTATGGAACGATTGAAAATCGGACTCTGAATCAAATGCAGAAATTGCAGCCGGATGGTGGGGCTATCACAGCGCACACAAAGCGGAAGTATCTTCTCTCGCGTATCTTCCCCAGCAGAGAATGGTGCGAAGCGTATGCACCCACTGTATATAAATACCCTGTCCTGTTGCCGTTTTTCTGGGTTTGGCGTCTGATATACAAGGGCATTACGAACCGAAAGAAGGTCACACAGGAGATAAAAACAATCAAAGCAGGAAAGCAAAACTGAAAAATAGGATGAGAGGGAGCCCACTGGCGTACTGAGTTATTTTACTTAGTTCGCTGGTGGGCTCTTTTTGTTTGTCGCGACATTCGCCCTGTGTCGCGTTTGTCCTTTGGCAGCGGAAAACAACGCAAGGAGAGTCATGAAACGCAACGGTGGGGCAGAGAGGGGGAACACTGGGGAAGCCAGAAGAAAATAGAAGATTGAAGTAGAGTAATAGCCCACTCGGTTACTTTCCAAGGTGCTGATGATCAGTCTGTGGGAAAGATACCGGGTGGGCTACTTTTGTAACCGCCGAGTCTACTCAACAAGGAAGCGGCAACAGGCAAGTCTACTCAACAAAACCGAGTGATTATAATCACAGATGGCAAGTCTATTCAACAAAAATCGGAGCACAATAATACATATATGATGCAAAGAAATGCAACTAAAAAATAGAGGCGGCTTCTAAGTGAACAAAATCACTTATCGAATTTGTCTGCATTTAGGGGAAATTAGTGAGAAAAATCACTTATTACCGATTGAATTATTAAAGTGATTATGCTCACTTATTAGAATGGTATTGGGTGATTATAATCACCTAAAAGTAGTAAGTGTACAAAATCACTTATTTCAAAATAAGTGAGCTTTTCATTTTCTGGGTCTATCGGCAGAGGTCGGTAGGCCCTGTTTTTTATGCATACCAAGCCCTCAAGGGTTGCAATGTAGTGATTATAATCACTGCAAATTTACTCTGAATTGTAAATGACCACCACATATTGTGTCTAAATGACAATGACTATACACTATACAGCTATTTATCTGCGTTAGTTACGACTGACAAATGTCTGCCTCAAACTTTCAGTGGCGGCATGATGGTCTATGGTGGCGTATAAAACTCATGCAAAATACCCCTACTGCGAGCCTGTTTTATTGCAGAGCAAGAGCGTGGCTACACAGGCAGCGAGTCTGCCATCCGAGCGGCAGTTCGTGAAGCTAAGGCGGACAATTTGAGAGAGCAATAACATCGCTGTTACAAACATTTTTCTGGAAGTTCACAATCAAGCAATCATTGCCAGAAAAGCGCATGCTACCGTTGGAAAACCACATAAAGCAAATTTCCAAGTGTCTTTCCAGCGCTTTGTTCTAAATAAGTAAAACATCCCCCAAATAGCTAACTCAAGCGGAACAATCATAAATAGGCTGGCAGCAATCAAGCAAGCAGCAAAGCAAACCAGAAACAGCAGTTTCCAATAAGAAGGACGTTCTTCTGTAGAGCTATCTTCAATGTTAAATAGGCACCACAGGATTAACGGCGTAATTATGTTGAAAGCCAAGGCTTTTCCTGACCAGCAGTTTACAACAAGCCACCACTCGCTACTGATTGCAAGTTTTTCGGCCGTAATCAAAACGAATAGCTGACTATAAATCAGGCCTAAAAAAGTCTTCTTGCGATCATTAATAAAGAAGTGATTCAGGAGGAGATATACAATGAAATATGCAAATGGTATTTCAAACGAGGGTAAGATTGTTCGGAAGATGATTGCCGGATGCAAACCACTGAGTATCGCCAACATGGAACTGAATACGGGCCACTCTGCGATATTGTAGCCAGTATTATAAAATGCCTCACGAAGAAGTTCTCTCTGCGGGGTATAGCGGTCAACCGTATCTGTGAAATACGACACCACTGCTGTTGCACAATAGGTCTCATCATCCCAGTTTGCATAATATACACGCAACACGGTGTTCAGTGTTTGGGCAAAAATAAGCCCTAATGCAATTACGAATAGAATCTTCTCGTATGTATCCCATGATTCTTTTCTCATATTTTGGCACTTCGGCATACGAATCTTTTTCCATATGCCGACCGCCGCAATACTACCGCATAGCAGACACCATAAGAGTGTCATTACACGGAGACTACCCAGTGTGATATGGAATATCAACGCAAGGATCTCAAAAGCAGTGAGGCTTGCAAACAAGCCTCCAATATTGACAAAGTACCGATTTTTTCCGGGAAAGAAGAAATATCCCATACCTATTGGGATGAAGAAAAGTGCATATAAAAAGGCGGCACTCGCGCGAATAAAGCTCATATGTTTTCCTCCACCTTGAGATAAAGGACATATTCCTGGTCATAGGGGGAAACCTCATCAAACGAGTTTTCTTCGACCGAATATACTTCCTTAAACCCGTGCGTTTCCAAATTGCCTGTGTAGATTCCATTGCGTGGCAAAACAAGGTAGTGGCACCCATTCTCTTCGCACCAATATGCAATTTCATCTAAATTCACAGCTTCTTCTGCTAATGCACCCTCGGCACCAATTGGAAGCATTGCATCGTAGAGTTCTCGGCATGCCGTACCTTTCTCTTCCCAAGTGCCTGATATTCTGGCGAAAGGCATCTCAATATCGGCACGATATTGGTGAACCCAGATGTTCAATGGAAGCGGAAATACAGCAGTTTTATCTGGACAGGTAGTGTCTGCAACAATATAATCGCATAAATCAATTACAACAGGCGGAATCTTATAGG
>ERZ773131.2207-NODE-2207-length-12757-cov-16.262006_pt1 | contig 12757 bp, 10 predicted proteins | sample MGYA00511082_ERZ773131 | MGnify/ENA primary metagenome ERZ773131 (study PRJEB29015, sample SAMEA2737813) | human gut metagenome | biome: human gut; feature: human-associated habitat; material: faeces | place: China | collected 2012 ... | reverse complement strand
GCTCACGACGGAGAGCACATTAAGTGCTCTCCTGTTCGTGCGGAACTCGCGACAAACTTAACCCCTGCCCCGGCATCCGGCGGGCAAACGTCGTTGGGCTTATCACTGACACGATTAAACCGCTTGTATATCGTCTGCTGGCTTGGCACGGTACAATACTTGCAGCTTTAATTCATGAATTAGTGGAGTTATTGATGGCAGAATCTCGTGCGGAGCGTAGGGCTCGTCGTGCTTTGGTGGAAGCGGCTGAGGGGTCAAAGGAGGAGAAATCTTCTACGAAATCCAAGTCTTCTAAAGCTGCAAAAAGCAAATCGACCAAGAACAGGGCTAAGACCAAGCGTTCTGACTCTCGCCGAGGCGGGGACAAAGCGCCTCGGACTCGTTCCAAGCGCCCGCATAATGATTCGGTTTCGTCTGCGCGTAAGGCTGTGGACCCCAAGTCTCCCTGTTCGATCATGAAAGCTTGTGGTGGATGCACGGCGCTCAATCGTCCTTATAAGAAGCAACTGGCGGCCAAGCAGGCTGCTATGGAAGAGCTGTTTGCTGAGCTCTGCGAGCGCGAGGGTATTGCCGTTGATCCCATTCGCGGTATGGGTGTTATCCTGGGCGACCCGGGTAAATATCCTGCGCCGCGTGGTTTTCGTCATAAGGCTGCCACTCCGTTTGCTCCCGGCAAAGAGGGCGCTGTCCGCTGCGGCTTTTTTGAACGTGGGACGCACAGGATCGTTGCTGTTCCTGAATGCCCTGTCGAGGCGCCGGGCACTCGTCAGATTCTCAACGGCATCGCTCGCGAGGCCGAACGTCTGCATATTCCCGCCTTTAATGAGGACAAGCATCTGGGGCTGCTTCGCTATGCCGTCGTTCGCTGCGGCTGGCGCACCGACCAGATTATGGTCACCCTCGTGACCGCTCAGCGCGACCTGCCGCATGCGCAGGAGTTCTTTGAGGCTGTCGCCGCACTCGATCCGCATATCGTCACCGTCGCCCAAAACATCAACGGACGCCCCGGCAACGCCATCCTCGGCGAGGAAACCCGCATCGTGTATGGCGCCGAATGCATGCGCGACCAGCTGCTCGGCTGCGAGTTCGATATCTCCCCCACCGCGTTTTATCAGACCAACCCGCAACAGACCGAGCTGCTCTATCAGCTCGCTATCGACGGCATGGATTTGCACCAGGGCGATGTGCTCATGGATGCCTACTGTGGCAGCGGTACCATCGGTCTTTGCGCAGCTAAAGATGCCCATAACAAGGGTATCGGCATTATGCTGCTCGGCGTGGAGCGCAACCCGGCGGGCATTGCCGACGCACGCCGCAATGCCGAGCTCAACGATCTTACCCGCAGCGCCTGGTTTATGGCCGACGACGCCACCGACTACATCCTAGATGCCGCCGACAACAACGAGCGGGTCGATGTCCTTTCCATCGATCCGCCGCGCGCCGGCTCTACCCCCGAGTTCCTCGAAGCTGCCTGCGCGCTTAAGCCGCGCCGCATCACCTATATCAGCTGCAACCCCGTGACTCAAGAGCGCGACCTGCATCAGCTCCTCGACGGAGGCTATCGCCTGCTCAAGATCACGCCGGTCGACATGTTCCCTCACACCGACCACACCGAAACCGTAGCGGTCCTCGAACGCCGCTAACCAACCTCAGTAGATTTTTGGGACAAGAAAGGGGGCGACCCGTCTGGGCCGCCCCCTTCGCTTGGTTTATAAATTCCGCTACATCCCCTTGCGCAGGTCGCACACGCCGGCTGCCGCCATCTCGCGCAGCAGCGTCTCGCGGTCGCGCGTCACGATCAGATCCAACGGGAAGTGAATCTCGTCGAGCATCTTGCGAGCGTAATCGAGCTTACCAATTGCCATGCCAATGTGCGCATCGGTCGAAACGCCAATGCCCACGCCCAGCTCGGCGCAGCGCTCGGCGATCTTGCGGCATACGGCCCACTGCTCAGTGTCGACACCGTGTTCAAGACTATGGTTGTTGATCTCGATAATCTTGTGCTTGGCCTTAGCCGCCAACAGCACCTCGTCGATATCGAACGGCACGCCCGAGCGACCCGCGTGGCCCAGCATGAACACCTTGGGGTGTTCCAAGGCATTGATATACATCTCGGTCGTCTGGGCCAGCGTCGCGCCCTCAGCAATCTGCGGATTATGCACGCTTGCAACCAAATAATCCAAATTACGCGTAACCAAATCGAACAGCGAATGCTGACGGCTGTACGAATCGCCGGCAATATCGAGCGTGACAGGAGTGTCCTCGCCAAACAGGCTTCCGTCCAGCGAAACGATATCGGCCTCGGCACCACGCAGCACCAGTACGCCGCTCCAAATGCGCGGCCAGATATCCTGGTTAATAAAGAATTGGAAACTGCGCAGGTCATTGGGACAAGGCGTAACCATCGAGCTTAAATGATCGGCGGAACCGAGCACCTGAAGGCCGCGCTCCGCCGCCCAATAGATGTTCTCCTCGATGGTTGAGTACGCATGCGCAGAGAACATCGTATGAGTATGAATATCACAAGAAAGAAGGTAGGGCATCGGGTCTCCTTGTCCAGTATGGCCGTCGCGTATATTCATTGTACGCATAGCTTTCGGCAGTCGTAAAACTGCTTCATCCCAATCACACAACGGCATAGACAACGGGGTCTGGCTTAAAACCAAACCCCGTTTCACGTAAAACATTGTAAGCAGAGCGCTTTACTTTCGACGATATTCGTCGGCCAGCTGCTTCCAGGCAGGCAGAGAGTTGACGATTGTCTCATAGCTCACGCAGTAGCCCAGGCGGAACCAGCCCGGCATGCCAAAGCTATCCGAAGGCACCGCAAGCAGCTCATGCTTCTTCGCGCGCTCACAGAACGCATTCGCATCGGACTCCAGCGCTTTCACCCATAGGTAGAACGCGCCATCCGGCTCAACATAGGTGTAGCCGTACTCCGCTAGTGCATCGGTAAGCGCGGTGCGGTTGCGAGCATAGGCCTCGACATCGCTCGGTTCATCAATGCAGTCGATGATTACACGCTGGAAGAGCGCCGGTGCACACACGAAGCCCAGCGTACGGGCGGCACCGGCAACGGCGGGCATTAGACGAGCTGCCTGAGGATTCGTATTGGGAACCAGGATCCACCCGACGCGCTCGCCCGGTAGCGAAAGCGACTTGGAATACGAGTAGCACACGATGGTGTGCTCGTAGATCGAAGGCACCCAAGGCACCTCGGCGCCATAGACAATCTCGCGATACGGCTCATCAGAGATGAGCATAATCGGATTCTCGGGATCGCGCTGAGCGTTGGCCTCGCGCAGAACATTGGCCAGTCGCGTCAGCGTGTCGCGTGTATATACGGCACCGGTCGGATTGTTGGGCGAGTCGATGATGACGGCAGCCGTCTTATCGGTAATCGCCTTGAGCACGTTACTCACGCTCAGCTGGAACGTATCTTCATCGGCGAGCGCCTCAACACACGTGCAGCCGGCCTTCTCAATCCACACGCGATACTCCGGAAAGTACGGGGCGATAACAACAACCTCATCGCCCGGGTTCGTAACGGCGTTGAGCGTGCAGGTGAGCGAAGCCGCGGCACCCACCGTCATAAAGACGTCCTTGCCCTCATAGCTCGTGCCAAAGCGACGGTTGAGCGAGTCGGCGACGGCCGCTCGACATTGCGGCAGACCCGGCGCAGGCGTGTATCCATGCAGCTGGTCGCTCGGCAGCTCCAATGCCTTCTTAATGGACTCAGCAACAGCAGCGGGCGCCGGAACACTCGGGTTGCCCAGCGAAAAATCGAATACGTTCTCCGCACCGATCTGTGCCTTGCGCTCAAGACCATAGCTAAAGATCTCGCGGATGATGGAGCTTTCCGCACCGCGAGCATACATAGTTTCGTTGATCATCTGTTCCCCTTTCGCATAGGCGCTATTGTACGCTTTAGCCAACTAGAGCGCCACAATGTTGATTGGGGACAGACTTAAATGCGTGAAAACGCTCATTTAAGTCTGTCCCCAATCAACATATCGCTCAAAAGAAAAAGCCTCCACAGGTTTCCCCGCAGAGGCTTTCGCTACAAGAACTATTTGTCGGCGTCGGTGTTGCCGTCAGCGTTGACAGCATTGCCATCACCGGCATCATCGGATGCGGCTTCGGCGTCCTCCTGCATGGCCGCCTGCGCAAAAGCCGCGGCGTCTGCCGCAAGCTCCTCCTCGCTCATGCGAGGCGTGCGCTTCTTGGTCGGCATACCGGCAGCCTTGGCGTTGCGCTCCTCCTTGGCCGCCAGGATATCGCCCTCGCGCTCAAGGTAAGCGTCCCACTCGTTGTCGAGCAGGGCATTCACGGCGTCGCCTTCGACGGTCTCGCGCTCGAGCAGCACCGTCGCCATCAGATCGAGCTGATCGCGACGGGCATCCAGAATCTCGACCGCACGGCGATGGGCCTCGCGCATGATGCGCTGAACCTCGATATCGATGCGACGCGCCGTCTCCTCGGAGTAATCCTGGTGATCGGCGTAATCGCGACCAAGGAACACCTGGTGCTGTGCCTCGCCAAACACTTGCGTGCCCAGCTCCTCGCTCATGCCCAGACGCGTGACCATCTCGCGCGCCATCTTGGTTGCGCGCTCCAGGTCGTTGCTCGCGCCCGACGTGATGTCGTCGCACATAAGCTCCTCGGCAACGCGGCCGCCCAAGAACACGGCAAGCTCGTCGAGCATCTCGTTCTTGGTCTTGAGGAAGTGATCCTCCTGCGGAAGCTGTAGTGTGTAACCCAAAGCCTGGCCGCGGCTGACAATCGAGATCTTGTGGACCGGATCGGAGTGCTCCAGGATGTGACCCACCAAAGCGTGGCCGCTCTCGTGGTAGGCAATCGTGGTGCGCTCAGCTTCGGTCATCACGCGACCCTTGCGCTGCGGTCCGGCAATCACGCGCTCCATCGATTCCTCGACCTCGTCCATCGAGATCACAGAACGATGACGGCGGGCAGCCAACAGTGCAGACTCATTGAGCAAGTTCGCCAGGTCGGCGCCGGTAAAGCCAACGGTCATCTGGGCGAGCTTCTCAAACTTAACGTCCTCGTCCATCGGCTTGTTCTCGGCATGCACGCGCAAGATCTGCTCGCGGCCCTTTACGTCTGGACGGTCGACCGTAACTTGACGGTCAAAACGGCCGGGACGCAGCAGCGCCGGATCCAGAATGTCGGGGCGGTTGGTGGCGGCGATCAGGATGACCGACTCGCTCTCCTCAAAACCGTCCATCTCGACCAGCAGCTGGTTGAGCGTCTGCTCGCGCTCGTCGTGACCGCCGCCCAAGCCGGCTCCGCGCTGACGTCCCACGGCATCAATCTCATCGATGAAGATGATCGACGGGGCCTGAGACTTGGCCTCCTTAAAGAGGTCGCGCACGCGGCTGGCGCCGACGCCCACGAACATCTCGACAAAGTCGGAGCCCGAGATGCTAAAGAACGGCACACCGGCCTCGCCGGCAACGGCCTTGGCCAGCAGCGTCTTACCGGTACCCGGAGGGCCCACCAGCAAAACACCGCGCGGGATCTTGGCGCCCAGCTTGCGATAGCGGTCCGGATCGCTCAAAAAGTCGCGAATCTCCTCGAGCTCCTCGACTGCCTCGTCTACACCGGCAACATCCTCAAACTTGACCTTGGGGCGCGTTGCCTCGTTGGTCTTGGCGTTGGTCTTGCCAAACTGCATGTTCCTGTTGTTGGCGCCCATCATCTGGCGCATAAAGTAGAACATGATGGCGATCAGGGCAATCGTCGGCAGCGCGCTCATCGCAAAGTCGGCCCAAAAATCGGGGTCATTGGTGTTGACGATGTACTTGGTATCGGGGTGCTCTGCCATAAGCTCGGCAAGCGAATCGGAGCCGACATAGGTCGAGGAGAAGCTCTTGAGCTCGCTCGTGTCGCCCTTGTCCTTTTTTGTCTTCCAGTAATGGCCCGCCACGCTTCCGTCCTGAACCGTATAGGTCAGATCTTCGACGCGATCCTGCTTGATGGCGCTGACCATCTCACTCGTCGCGAGCTTTACGGTATTGCTGGAGTTGGCAAAGCCGGAGCCCATGTTAAAGAAGGCGTAACCCAGGAGCGCGCAAGCCAAAAGAAAATACAGCCAGCCCGTACGCGTGGGCTTCTTGCCTCCGGGCATCCCCGGGATCTTAGGCTCCCGGGGAGTCTGGGAATTGTTATCGTTACGGTCGTCGGGCATCTTACGAATAAACCTCCGGTTTCAAAATGCCCAGATACGGAAGGTTGCGATAGCGCTCGGCATAGTCGAGGCCGTAGCCCACCACAAAGGCATCGGGGCAATGGGTTCCAACATACTTGGGCGTGACGGCCGAGGTACGGTCCTCAACGTCCTTCCACAGGAAGGCGGCGACCTCCAGAGAAGCGGGCTTGCGGCTCTCGAGGTTCTTCATCAGGTACTTGAGCGTCAGGCCCGAGTCCAGAATGTCCTCGACGATCAGCACGTCGCGACCGCGGATGTCGATATCCAGGTCCTTAATGATACGCACGATGCCGGAGGACTTCACGCCGTCGCCGTAGCTCGAAACAGCCATGAAATCGATGTTGGTCGGCAGCTCGATCTTGCGCATCAGGTCGCCCATAAAGACCACGGCGCCGCGTAGGACCGCAATCAGCACCAGATCTTTACCCGCGTAGTCGCGAGTAATCTGCTCGCCTAGGCGAGAGACGATACCGTCGATATCCTCCTGCGTAAACAGAACCTTCTCGATATCCGGATGTTGAGAAGCCATGACAACCCTTTCTTGTGCTTATCGCCCACACACCGCCGTATGGACGCGAACTACACATTCTAGCAGCGCACGGGGTATATTTACCAGCCCGTGCGCCATCAGCGCGGGAATACCGTCAACGTCGCACAGAATAGCTGGCGCGAAGCGCTATTCCGCATCGACCACACGAAGCAGATATGCCACGCGCGTTGCGGCCGTGCATTTAAAACGCTCGTCCGCGCGAACGCCCGCGACCCATACTACGGCACCTCCCGGAGCCGTTCTTACCACGGGTACGCCAGAGCGGTCTGAAACAGGAATGCGCGCCTCGTTCAACAGGTCTGACACTTTCTTGCTTCGGCCGTTCATCCCCAACGGGCACATCACGTCTCCCGGCACAGGGCTATCCACCCACAGGCGCGCCGATCGTGCCTCGGTGGGAATCTCCCCGCGCGAGCCGGCTAACATCCGCTCGCTATCGCGGTCGGCAAACCCCAGGGCCGCCGCATCCACCAAGGCCGCAACCTTTCCGGCAGCAGCAAGCTCGCGGGCGCGGTGCACGATATCGCACCCCGGCTCCACAGCCATCGGCTCCGCTGTCAGAATATGCCCCGCCCCCAGCGGCAGACGACCGGGAACGGAGATCCAATCGGCCACTAAACCCTCGCGCGCCGCCGGGGCCTTGAACGCCAGCGTGCCAAACTCCACACGGGCATCAATTCCCGCAGGAAGCGTAACCGAGCCCGAGCCCGCAGCGACGCAGGCGAGCACGCGCTCCACGTGCCGCATCTCCGGTCGCGCGTCGGGATCGATGCGCTTAATCGCCAATCGCACGATACGCCGTGCAATCACAACCTCAGCGGCGGCAAGACGGCGCGCATCGAGCACCAGTGCGGCCGCCGCTTCCTTGCGCAGGCAGCTTCGAAACGCCTGTGCCGAAAGCTGGGAAAGAAAGGCGTCTTCGTCGCCCAGAATTTCGCAAGCGGCGCCAATCGTCTTACAGACGCTCGCGTTGCGCTGTGCCACCACCGGCATCACCCGATGGCGTACATAGTTGCGCAGGTACGAAACGTCCTCGTTGCTTTCATCTTCCCGCCATGGCTGACCGTGCACCTGCAGATAGCTCACGAGCTCATCGTGCGTGAGGTCGAGCAAGGGGCGAACTACAATGTTCCGACGGCGCGGAATGCTCGATAGACCCGCGGGACCCGACCCTTTAATGGCATTCATCAAAAATGTTTCCGCGCGGTCCGACGAAGTATGCGCGGTACAGATACGAGCCGCCGTCCGCGGTGCGCCCGATTCGGCACAAAGTTCGCGAACATATCTCCGTGCCGCGGCATAGCGCACCTCGCGAGCCGCAGCCTCGATATTGCCCGATTCGTCATCAAAATAGGCATGCTCAACACACAGCGGCAAACCGTATTGCGCACACAGGTCACGTACAAAGGCCTCGTCGCCATCGGATGCCTCCCCGCGCAGATGATGGTTTACATGCAGCACGTGCAATCGCTCGCGCGCAATGGGAGCGACGCCGCGCCCGTCCTGGATATCCAGCTTTGATGTGCAAGCCATAAGGAGCAGCGCCGTCGAGTCCGCACCGCCTGATACCATGAGCACTACGGGGGCAGCGGCCTGCCGCGTTGCCAGGGCGCTCTTATCCGTCCTCGGCGCGGCATGATGTCCATAGTGCTGAGATACCGTTGGCATTCGCTTCCTCCTCTATTCGTCCGCACTTATTGTATCCTTTGGAATCTTATGTCTCGCCTGCACCTTCATATCCTCGGCAGCGGCTCAAAAGGCAACTGCGCACTCGTCGAGGGGCCTCAGGGGCTCATCATGATCGACAACGGCCTGTCCCGCCGCGAGACACTTAAACGCATGGCGGAGCTTGGCCTCTCGGCAGACGACGTCGCCGCTCTTGTAATCACCCATGAGCATGGTGACCATATCAAGGGGCTCGATGTATGGTGCAAGCACTGGCATGGTCCCCTCTTTGCCAGCAGGGACACCCTTTCATGCAAAGAAAACCTCGCGCGCCTGCCCGTAGAGGAATTTGACCCCGGCGACACGCTCCCCATTGCCGGCATCCACGTGCAAACCTACTCAACATCGCACGATGTCATCAATCCTGTCGGCTATCGATTTAATGCTCTCGATGATTCCATTGGGTTTGCCACCGACACCGGAGAGTTATCGAGCAAGGCCATAGGCATCCTCAAAGACTGTCGAGTTCTCGCGCTCGAAAGCAACCACGATGTAGCTATGCTGCGCGAAGGAGCGTACCCCCGCTTTCTTCAGGAGCGCATCCTGTCCACAAAGGGGCACCTCTCCAACAACCAGGCCGCCGAAGCCGCGCGCGAACTTGTTACCGATCGCACCGAACAGCTCATCGCCATGCATATCAGCCAAGACAATAATCGTCCAAGCCTTACCGTCAAAAGCTATGCCAACGCGCTTGATGCAAGTCTCGATGATGAACTCGGCAGTTCTGCCACCCGTCTTCAAGGGCCACGGAAGCTCTCGATACGCCCTGCAAGTCAGTATCAACCGACAACTATTCAATAGCCCCTCAAGACAACAAAAGGGGGCTGGGAATCACTTCCCAGCCCCCTTAACTCATACTCTCGATTGAAGCAGAGCCATCGTTAGTCGATGGAGATCTTCGTGACGTTCTTCTTCTCGACGATCTTAGGAACCGTAACGGTGAGGATGCCGTCAGCATACTTTGCAGAGAGGCCCTCGCTCGAAGCGTCCTTCAGATATACGCCACGCGTCGCGCTGTACGAGCTAAACTCCTTCTGGAGGAAGTTCTTACCCTCGTTTTCGGCGCTCTCCTCGACGTTCACGCTGATGGACAGGCGACCCTCATTGAGCTCAACGTCGATGTCATCCTTGGCGACACCGGTCAGATACGCCTTGACCTCGTAGCCATCGCCCTTGTCCTCAACGTCAACGGGGAACGCCTTGGAGGCAATCGAGTTGTTTGCAAGGTCGGTCATATCATCAAACAGATCGAACAGCGAGCTAGCAGAAGGACGAACGCCAAAAACCGAACGATAAGGAACCATGCTTGCCATGTTTACCACTCCTTTTAAGGACTGCCGAGCCATCTTCTAGGTGACTGGGACTTCTTTTGACGCTCTTATATATGCCCACCCAGTGCTCATATATACATCGACTATAAAGTTTTTTGAGTCCAGTACTATAAGCATATCTAAGTGTGTATGACTAAGGTCTTAGTAAGGTTAAGGTTCTTTGAACCAGAGCTTAAATAAGAAGTATGTTCGCAGCTACAAATAACAAGGGGCTTACAATGAGCGCGTACGCGTTGTTGGTAACGAGCTAAAGGGCATCATGGACGACCAAAACCAGAACAATATGTTTATGCCGACACAGGGCGAAGATACTTCTACGCAGCCGCCACGGTTCCATCGCCCTCACATCTCGCAAGAGCCCATTAATGATCCTGAGCCCGATTATGTGACGAGAAATCGATATCAAACGCTCGAGGATGCCCAAACGGGACGTAAACATATGGGCGTTGCCTCGGGAGACCCTGTATATCTGAAAGACGCACCATTATCTAAAAACAGCGCAGCTAGTGATGAGCCGATGAAAGCATCCGCCGCTCATCAACAAAGAGGGCCTCGACCCAAGCAAACCTTGACGCATTCGGCTCGCTATCTCGAAACGCCAAAACAGGGAAAGTCAATCTTCGTTTCGTCAAGTAAACGACGCAAGCAGCATCAGCTGACAATTCTGCTTTTGATCATTGCGGCCATAGCAGTTGCCCTTGTTATACGATTTATTTTCTTTAAATAAAGGCTCAATACCAAAAACAACAAGATCGTCTGGTGTAATTGAGTCATTTACACCCCGTAAACGCAAAAAAGGGGGAGGCCGCGAGGCCTCCCCCTTCTTCAATCTCGATGACGGCTCGGTGCCGTCCACCGGTCAGCGGCGCCCTGGCCTCCCACGGGCTGGCCCCGCAGTACTCTCGGCGCGATGGGGCTTAGCTTCCGGGTTCGGAACGGGACCGGGCGTGCCCCCCATGCTCTGGCCGCTGACCGGTGGGCGGCGCCCACCGTTACGGTGTCCTGGGTCTCATCTACGTGCCCTGGGGGCCGCATGGCGCATAGGAGGAGTCGACTCGGGGGCATCCTCGTGCCCGGACCGCGCGCATGAGCGCTCAGTCCCGCGGGCCGCGAGGTGCGGTTCCGGAAGAGCTCGGGCGATTAGTGCGGCTCGGCTGAGGCTGTCGCCAGCCTTGCACCTGCCGTCTATCGACCAGGTAGTCTACCTGGGCCCTTACCGGAAGGAGAACTAATCCCTGGAACGGCTTCCCGCTTAGATGCCTTCAGCGGTTATCCGCGCCGCACGCGGCTACCCGGCCGTGCCGTTGGTCGACAACCGGTTCACCGGAGGTGCGTCCACCCCGGTCCTCTCGTACTGGGGGCAGCCTCCATCGATTCTCCTGCGCCCACGGAGGATAGGGACCGAACTGTCTCACGACGTTCTGAACCCAGCTCGCGTACCGCTTTAATGGGCGAACAGCCCAACCCTTGGGACCTGCTACAGCCCCAGGATGCGATGAGCCGACATCGAGGTGCCAAACCTTGCCGTCGATGTGGACTCTTGGGCAAGATCAGCCTGTTATCCCCGGAGTACCTTTTATCCGTTGAGCGACGGCCCACCCACTCGGGGCCGCCGGATCACTAGAGCCTGCTTTCGCACCTGCTCGGCTTGTGGGCCTCGCAGTCAAGCCCGCTTGTACTCTTGCATTCAAAAGGACGGTTGCCGACCGTCCCGAGCGGACCTTCGCGCGCCTCCGTTACCCTTTAGGAGGCGACCGCCCCAGTCAAACTGCCCGCCTGGCACGGTCCCCGAGCCGGTTGACGGCCTCGGGTTAGGACGCCGGTCGCGCGAGGGCAGTATTCCAAGGGCGGCTCCCCGGGGGCTGGCGCCTCCGGATCTGTGCCTCCTGCCTATCCTCTACACGCGGGACCAGCGGCCAATGCCAAGCTGCAGTGAAGGTTCACGGGGTCTTTCCGTCCTTCCGCGGGTAAGTCGCATCTTCACGACCAGTGCAATTTCACCGGGTCCATGGTCGAGACAGCGCCCAAGTCGTTGCGCCTTTCGTGCAGGTCGGAACTTACCCGACAAGGAATTTCGCTACCTTAGGACCGTTATAGTTACGGCCGCCGTTTACCGGGGCTTGGCTTCGGGGCTTCGCCGAAATGGCTAACTCCTCCGCGTGACCTTCCGGCACCGGGCAGGCGTCAGACCCTATACGTCGCCTTGCGGCTTCTGCAGAGTCCTGTGTTTTTGGTAAACAGTCGCTTGGGCCTCTCCACTGCGGCCCGCCTCCGCTCCCGGAGCAAGTCCGTTCACGTACGCGCGGGCACCCCTTCTCCCGAAGTTACGGGGCCATTGTGCCGAGTTCCTTGACCATGGTTGACCCGATCGCCTCGGTATGTTCTACCCACCCACCTGTGTCGGTTTGCGGTACGGGCGCGCACGCGCCTGCCTAGGGGTTTTTCTAGGGACCTCGGGCTCACTCGCTTCGCTTAAGTGCTTCGTCCGGAGCCTCGCCCTCGTGCGGACCGGATTTCCCTGGTCCGCGGGCCGCGCTCCATCACGGGGACGTCCAGAACCCCGCCGAGCCACCCCCATCCGTCGCCCCGTCGGTCGTAGCGCCGCGTGCGCGGTGCAGGAATGTCTGCCTGCTGCGCGTCGGCTACGCCTCCCGGCCTCGCCTTAGCCCCCGACTGACCCTGGGAGGATTAGCCTTGCCCAGGAAACCTCGGGTTCACGGCGGACGAGTTACTCTCTCGTCTCTCGCTACTCATGCCAGCATTCTCACTCCCATGCGCTCCACCGCCGGTCGCCCGGCGGCTTCACCGCCCATGGGAAGCTCCCCTACCGATTCTATATAGATAAAATCCCGCCGCTTCGGTGTCCAGCTTAGCCCCGTGTATTGTCGGCGCATGTCCACTCGACCAGTGAGCTGTTACGCA
>ERZ773131.2192-NODE-2192-length-12794-cov-4.427428_pt1 | contig 12794 bp, 10 predicted proteins | sample MGYA00511082_ERZ773131 | MGnify/ENA primary metagenome ERZ773131 (study PRJEB29015, sample SAMEA2737813) | human gut metagenome | biome: human gut; feature: human-associated habitat; material: faeces | place: China | collected 2012 ... | reverse complement strand
GTGGGCAAATGCGGCGCTGATATCAATTACGTTCTCTATTCTGACGGCAGACTGATTCTCAAAGGCACGGGGGCAATGTATGATTATGTAGGTGCATATGAAACAAGCGGAAACAAATCTCCGTTCTGCGAAAATGATAACATCACTTCTGTTGTCGTCTCAGAGGGCATCACAACGGTTGGTGAATATGCATTTCAATACTGCAACAATCTGAAAATAGCCGCTCTTCCGACAACGCTCAAAACCATCAAGCGAAATAGTTTCATACCGCACATTGATGAATATCTGGTTCATCAGAATCTTTACGGACTGACTGAAATTACAATTCCGTCTAAAGTGACCGAGATTGCAAAGTTCGCCTTTTCAGGTACAGCTATCAAATCCCTTACCATTCCTGCATCTGTTACAACAGTCGGTGAACAGGCGTTTGGAGAATGTCAGAAGCTTGAAACTGTTCGCTACAGCGGTAAGGTTATCGGTGACAGAATGTTTGTACGCTGTATCAAGCTGAAGAATTTCACGATCACCAAAAGCACAACAGAACTTATCGGTGGCTGTTTCAACTACTGTGAAAGCCTCACGCAAATCACCTATGAGGGCAGTCTTGCTGAATGGAACGCTGTGAAAAAGAACACAAACTGGGACGGTCATTCAAGCAGTACAGTAGATAGTCCCCTTGTCAAAATTCAGTGCCTGGATGGATATATGGAATATGATGCAGATACGGAAACGTGGAAGGAAGTGAAGGCATGATAAAATTTCTTGTAAAGGGACAGAACATCGAAACGCTGGAGCATGAGGTCATTGCAGCTGATCAGATTGCTTTTGTAAAGATACATTTTGTATTTGATAACAGCTGGAAACCCCTGCATAAAGTGGTGCAGTTCACACAGGACGAGTTCACTTACAACAGAGTTCTCGGATTTGACGAGACAAGCTGTCATCTGCCGGCGGAACTTGCAGCCGGTGCTGTGAAGATGTCTCTTTTCGGTTATGACGCAGAATCATCTGAAACAGTCAGGGCAACAACGGTTGTGAAAACCCTGCATATCAGACCATCTGGTTTTGACGGTGAAAGCAGCAATGTACCGCCAACGCCTGACCTATACCAGCAGTTGCTTCAAAAGATAAGTGAAAAAGGTGCTGACGGCAAGTCTGCATTTGAGATTGCTGTAGAGAATGGCTTTATTGGTACAGAAGCTGAGTGGCTTGAGAGCTTAAAAGGTAAAGACGGAAAAGATGGAGTTGACGGAAAAAATGGTCAGGACGGTAAAGATGGAATTGATGGAAAATCTGCATATGAAATCGCCATTGCAAATGGCTATTTTGGCACAGAATCTGAATGGCTTGAGAGCTTAAAAGGAAAAAACGGTATTGACGGACAACCCGGCAAAGATGGAATTGACGGGACAAATGGACAGGACGGTAAAGATGGCATTGACGGTACGCCCGGAACTGACGGAAAATCTGCATACATTATTGCTGTAGAGCATGGATTTACCGGAACAGAAACTGAATGGCTTGAGAGCTTAAAAGGTAAAGACGGTACCGACGGACAGCCCGGAAAAGATGGAGTTGATGGTAAAGATGGCGTCACGCCTGATATGTCGGATTATCCGAATAAAGCAGATTTCGAGGCTTTACAGCAGAAATTACAGTCTTTGCAGGATAGCACTATGGACTACATCATGGGGCTTACAAGCAGATGCGACTCATTTGATACAGAAATTCAGGAAATCGACGCCAACGCTCAGCAGCTAAGAGATTCTGTTCAGTTTGATTTTCAGACAAAGGAAGAAGAAATCCTCGCTCTTGAAACCAGAATTATCGCTCTTGAAAGCCGTTCCGGCATCGAATACATCACGGTCTTTTCTTCCGGCAGTGATGCTTTGCAGAAATATGGTGAGAGCGTCTACACCTATTACAACGACGGTTACCGTTCGCTTGCAGGCTTTGCGGAAAGCTATCCCCATTTCTGCTGTACAGAGAATGACTATGCTTTGTACTTCAATCAGTCTGATTTCAGCTGGGCAGGAACAGTATTTGTGCTTTGCCTGACGCCTGTTGCTCTCACTTCTTCTATGAATCTGATTCTCAGTTATACAGTCGGTGCGTCACAGGACGCTGAATTTTATCTGGTGAAGAAAACCGACAAGACCGGGGCTGAACTTGCTCAGTATATCTATGAGGAAATACAGGCAGGAAATGCAGTAACTTTACAATTCAAATGGCTTTATTCCGATACATATATTTCCGTGATGCAGTCATTGGAAAACGTACCGGATGGAGAATATTATCTTGCCTTCAAAGGCACATCGGATAATTCACATCCGATGATAAAATCAATCAAATTTATGGGAGGATGATGTTTATGAAAGAATGGATCTGTACAATTGCAGGCATTGTAGGCGGATTTATTGCCACGCTGTTTGGCGGATGGGACTCGGCTCTTGCAACACTTGTAGTGTTCATGGGTATCGATTTTGCAACAGGTCTCGTCACTGCAATTATGGGAAAATCCAAGCACAGCAAAAGCGGAGCACTCAACAGCAAGGCAGGCTGGATTGGTCTTGCGAAGAAGTTCTGCATTCTGCTCATGGTTGTGGTTGGTGTGAGAATCGATATTCTCATCGGCACAAACTACATCAGAGATGCGGTCTGCATCAGCTTCTGTCTGAATGAGCTGCTGTCTATTGTGGAAAATACCACGCTGATGGGCGTACCCTATCCGCCTGTATTCAAAAAAGCAATTGATGTTCTGCAAACAAAAGTAGGCAGAGTGGAAGAAGAAATCAAGGAGGAAAATGACAATGGCAATTCTGAAACCTGATAACACAACAACTCTTTGCGGTGTAACCGTCAACGAATTTCTGCTCACAAAACACAATCCAAACCACATCGATATGCCCTCCGTTTCTATGGAGGGCAAAGTTATCGGTATTACTGTTCACAACACAGATTGGATTTCGGTAGCAAGTGGAACGACACCTGCGGAGCAATACACCAGAGCAACTTACAATGGCAATATGAAAGACGTCAGAGTACATTATTATGTAGACAACACCTGTGCTTGGCAGAATCTGCCCCTTAGCCTCTCCGGCTGGCACGCCGCTGACGGCAGTGGAAACGGCAACCGCAGAAATATCGCTATTGAGTGTATTATGTCTTCTGCATACAACGATAAGGACAAGAAGTCGGAGGATAATTGTGCCAGGCTTGCGGCAGCACTTTTGAAAAAGTACAACCTGGACATCAATCACCTCTACACCCATACCCATTGGCTGAATGTCCGTGACGGAAAATCGGGTACTGTGGACTATCTCAATACTACAAGAAATCCTTACAAGATGTGTCCTGCGTATATTCTGCCTCACTGGGCGGAATTTAAGAAGAAGGTCGAATCTTATCTGAATACTGGTTCTACAACTTCAAATCCTACACCTGCAAATCAGCTTTACAGAGTAAGAAAGTCCTGGTCTGACGCTAAGAGCCAGATTGGAGCATATTCTTCTCTGGAAAATGCAAAGAAAGCCTGCAAGACTGGCTATAGCGTTTTTGATAATTCAGGAAAAGTGGTATATACCGTTGCCGAAAAGACATATACAAAAGGCGCAAAAATTACGCTGAACAATACCACATTGTATTCCTCCAGCACAGTCAAGACTGGAACAAAGAAATCCGGAACGTACTATCTCTATGATGGACAGGTTGTAAATGGCAGAATGCGTATTACAAATTCTGCTGCAAACTGCGGAAAAACGCCTGCCGGTTCCTATGTCACCGGTTGGGTGAACAAGGCTGACATCTGATAACGATCCCCACGAGATATGAATTTTTCATATTTCGTGGGGATTTTTTGTTTTTCGGTACTCAAAAGCCATATTTCCGTCCTATGTAAAGTAGGAGGTGATTTCAATGACAGATGCACAAAAATCTACTGTACTCACATTGCGTTCAAAGGGAATGTCGTTTTCTATGATAGCGGAAACTGTAGGATTGTCTGTCAACACGATAAAATCCTTTTGCAGCAGACATAAAGGGCAGTTCTGCCTTTGCTGCGGCGAGCCAATCACGCAGCCGCCAAGAGTACGTCAGAAAAAGTTCTGTTCGGATAAATGCAGAATGAAATGGTGGAATGCTCATATAAAAGATGTTAACAGGAAAGCCATGTACGATTTTATCTGCTCAAATTGTGGTAAGCCTTTTCAGGCATACGGCAATAATCACAGAAAATACTGCTGCCACAGATGCTATATTCTTGCACGATTTGGAGGTGAAAAAGATGGATATTCAGAAGGAAGCCATGTACCAGGTGACGATGAGCATTGTAAAGAAGATGTTTCATGCAAATTTGATTTCGGAGGATGAATATCGTCAGATTGATACAATGTTCAGGGAGAAATACGAGCCGAAAATCGGCACATTATTCGTTGACTTAGAGCCTGAACAGCGGTAATATGTGTAGTGAAAGGAGGGCTGTTATGCGTAAAATCATCAAAATAGAACCTACGGAGCCCGTATTGCCAAGGCGAAAGCGAGTGGCTGCTTATGCTCGTGTATCAATGGAGTGTGAACGCCTTATGCATTCAATGTCAGCACAAATAAGCTACTATAGCGAACTGATACAAAAGAATCCCGAATGGGAGTACGCAGGTGTTTATGCTGATAATTTTATATCAGGAACAGAGACCAAGAAACGGCAGGAGTTTCAGAGAATGATTTCTGACTGTGAAAAAGGACTCATTGATATTATCCTTTGCAAGAGTATATCACGATTTGCCAGAAACACAGTGGATCTTCTGGAAACGATACGGCATCTGAAAGATATCGGTGTTGAAGTACGATTTGAAAAAGAGAACATCAATTCCTTGTCGGGTGATGGCGAACTGATGCTGACCATTCTCGCCAGCTTTGCACAGGAAGAAAGCCGTAGTCTTTCTGAAAATGTAAAGTGGGGCATTCGGAAACGCTTTGAAAAAGGTGATCCATGCAATCGAAATCCAATACTCGGCTATGAATGGGTTGATGACAAACTGGTCGTTGTCCCGGAAGAAGCAGAAATTGTAAAGAGAATATTCCGAAACTTCCTTGACGGAAAATCAAGGCTGGAAACGGAACGGGAACTGAATGCCGAAGGTATCACAACAAAGAGAGGATATCGCTGGATAGATTCCAATATAAAGGTTATTCTGACCAATATCACGTATACAGGCAATATGCTTCTGCAAAAGGAATACATTACCGACCCGATTACCAAACGCCGAAAGAAGAATAACGGCGAACTGCCAAAATACTATGTGGAAAATACGCATGAAGCCATTATAGATATGGAGACTTTCAGGTGGGTGCAGGAGGAAATGGAAAGAAGGAAAAAGTTAGGCCCTCTGGCAAACAAATCACTGAATACCTGCTGCTTTACAGGAAAAATCAAGTGTCCTTTCTGCCATAAAAGCTATATGCATGAAGTCAGAACAGACCGAGGTTATGCAGAATACTGGCTTTGTGGAAGCAGAAAGATAAAAGGCGGTCGCTGTACTGTCGGCGGCAGTATCAATCATAAGCACTTACAGGAAACCTGTGCAAAAGTACTTGGATTGCAGGAATTTGATGAGGCTGTTTTTCTTGAACGTGTGGATGTTATTTATGTTCCGAAGCGTGAAACATTAGAGTTTCATCTGAAAGACGGAACAGTTGTAACGGAAGCGTGTAAAAACACAGGCCATCAGGACTGCTGGACGGAAGAACGAAGGGCTGCCACTTCCTTGAAACGCAAAAATGGAAAAAGACCGAATCGGGCGGATATGACTTGTTTCTCAAAAGTGATTAAATGCGTAAGGTGCGGATGTAATTTCCGGAAAGGCACACGCACCTCTGCAAATGGCGACAAAGTTAGTCACTGGAGATGTTCGGAACATAAAGGATGTAATTCCGTAAGTCTTCGTGATGATTTACTGCGTACTATGGCAGCACAGGTTCTCAGCATCGATGCATTTAATGAAGAGGAGTTTGAACAGAGAATTGACCATATCGATGTGGAAGAAGACAGACTGGAGTTCTATTTTCGAGATGGTCATTCTGTAACGGATCATTGGCCAATACCAAGGAGGAAAAAATGCCAAAAATAACGAAAATACCTGCATCAATCAGCCGATACACATCAGCACCGATTGATGCACCTGTCAAGCGTAAGGTTGCTGCCTATGCTCGTGTGTCAACCGACAGCGAAGAACAGTTAACTTCATACGCTGCTCAGATAAGCTATTACACTGAATACATAAAAGGACGTGAGGACTGGGAGTTTGTTGGGGTGTACACTGATGAGGGTATCAGCGGTTGTTCCACCAAACGCAGAGAGGGCTTTCAGCGAATGATATCGGACGCAATGGCAGGAAAAATTGACCTTATCATAACAAAAAGTGTGAGCCGTTTTGCAAGAAATACTGTTGACAGCCTGACAACCATTCGTCTTCTGAAAGAAAATAACGTGGAGTGTTATTTTGAAAAAGAGAATATCTGGACGTTCGACGGCAAAGGAGAACTGCTTCTTACCATTATGTCGAGTATAAGCCAGGAAGAAGCACGTTCTATTTCAGAGAATGTAACCTGGGGACACAGAAAGCGTTTTGCCGATGGTAAGGTTAGTGTTGCCTACAGCCGGTTTCTCGGATATGACAAAGGCCCTGATGGAAAAATGGTTGTGAACCCGGAACAGGCCGAAATTGTAAAGCTGATATACCGTCTGTTTCTTGAAGGCATGACACCGCATACGATTGCTATTCATTTAACAGAGAAAGGCATTAAAACGCCCGGCGGAAAAGATAAGTGGAATGCAACTACAATCCGCCGTATTCTGACAAATGAAAAGTACAAAGGTGACGCACTCCTTCAGAAAGAATTTACTGTGGACTTTCTGACCAAAAAGACAAAGAAAAACTGTGGTGAAATACCGATGTACTATATCGAAGATGACCATGAAGCCATTATCGATCCTGCAGTATTTGATATGGTTCAGCAGGAAATGGAACGCAGAAAGACAGGAACATCACGCTATAGCGGTGTCAGTATCTTTTCAAGTAAAATTAAGTGCGGTGAATGCGGAGGGTGGTATGGGGCTAAGGTCTGGCACTCCACCGACCAGTACCGTAAAGTTATCTACCGCTGCAACAACAAATATAACGATGAGCGCTGTACTACACCGCACATCATGGAAGAGGAAGTAAAGGCTGTGTTTCTGAAAAGCCTGAATAAGCTGCTTGCCAATCGGGATGAACTGATAGAAAACGTAAAGCTGATTTGTGATAAGCTGACCAATACATCAGAACTGGAAGCCGAAAAAGAAAAATATGCCGGGGAAATGTCCCTTGTTGCGGATATGGTTCAGGCGGCAATGCTGGAGAATGCTCGTATCGCACTCGACCAGGAGGAGTACCGGCAGAAAAATGATGTCCTTTCCGCACGATTTGAGGCGGCAAAGAAAAAGCATGACGAATTGGCCATGCGGATTGAAGAAATAGAAACACGAGGACAGAATCTCCGCCACTTTCAGGAAACGCTGGAATCCTTAAACGGACAGGTGACTGAATTCGATAGCGACCTTTGGGGTTCATTGGTTGATTACATCACGGTTTATGAGAACGGAGAAAAAACGGTTACTTTCAGAGATGGAAGTGTGATTTAAGAGAATGATGAAATAAAGGGTCTACTGCAGTATGTGCGTACTGTAGCAGACCCTTTTTGTTTGACTCCTTAAGAGGTAGTGGTTATGCGTTTTGGTCTTTCAAATATCTGATTGATAAAAAGAAGAAATGGGTCAAATACCCGATTAAACAGCCACATATAAATTGAGCCAAATACATTTGTAAAAATACGAAGTAAAACTGCATAAGCAAGACCAAAAGTTGGTACAGCCACTGTAATTGCGCTGAATGCATTAAATGCAGATTGCCATACATAGCTGGCAGAGAATCCGGTTCCGATTCCTCCAATAATTCCAAGGCAAGGACGAATTTCTTCCGGCAAAATCAAATATGAAATAAAAAAGATTGCACTGCCTAATATATTGCCTAAAACACGATGCTTTGTGCGATATTCGACATCTTTACGAAATGGTATCAGAACGGACATTGCGGCAATACCAATCCAGTATACTCTCGGAACATTGAGAAGTGCAGCGATTAACATTGCACTGGAAATGCTCACAGAAAGACAGATTTGCCATCTGGTACGGGAAGAAGAAAGATGAATCTCTTTAAATAAGTCCATGAAGCTGCGTTTATATTCCACCTTGCGATGCTTAAAATATAGAATAGAGGCGGTCAAAACAGCTCCGATCAAAAGACTGATCAAACGCATCTGGTATGCTTTTCCGCTTACATCATAACCAAACAGGAGAAGATAGGAAAGCACAAAAGTAGAATGGTTGAACATCGTAATGTTATGACATCCTATCAGTGCCAGAGCGAAAATGCAGATGAGATTGATGCAGAATGACAGTCCGGTGGGAGCGAGATTAGACAGCTTCGGACCAAATGCAAGAATACCATAGATGAAAAGAATTCCAAGTGTGCCCTGAGAATTCTGGATTCCAAGGTCGGAATATCGAAATGATAACACGCAAAGCAGTACAACTACACCGGCAATGCTGTTTTCATTGCCAAAAAGTACAGAAAATAATGTGACAAAGGAAACACAAAAAGCAACAACCAGTGCAATTTTGAATAGATAAACAGCAATATGCTTACATTTATCTTTTGGATTCTTAAAACTTGCAATATACGATTTTGAACCTGCCTGGTTGAGTTGAAGTTCCTGATAAAAATTCATAAGTTACCTCCCATTTTTCATCATTAGATCATTAGCTTCTTTAATGTATTTTATTAAGGCTTCGAATTTTTCGTCTCCGAGGATTTTTCGAAGCCGATAAATAGGCTCCAGACAATACTGGTATGTCTTTTCCAGCTCCATTGTTCCTTTGGCAGTACAAAGGAGCGTATAACTTCGTTTATCATTTGAATTATATTTCTTTTGTAAAAGTTCTTTACGTTCAAGATGTTCGATTAACCGGCTCACTGCAGATTTGCTTAAGCCTGTCAGTACCGTTAATTCAAGGGGTGTCAGTTCTGCGTCTGATAATACAATACGGGAGAGAAGATCCAGTTCCTGCGCAGATGTAATGCCGCCTTTTTGGGCACGCTTTATTTGAAGACTCGTAAAAAGCCGAATTTCCTGTGCTTTTTTCATCATTTCTATCCAGCTCATGTCTTTCATACCTCATGCCTCCTTTTTACCAGAAAATATAGTTCACAATGTAAACTATCCAGCAGTATACACCTATCAGATAAATTTGTCAAGCTTTTGAGATATATTTCTGAAGATTAAATAATTTTTTCTCTTTGGAGAGGAATCTTTCGTGCGATGTGATGAAAAGAGGAATATGCTTTGACTGGGTTGATTCTTTGCTTGGCACCTGAACAACGGTGCTGCCGTATTTTTTAAGAAAAACATCTTGAAAAAATGTGCGAAATTGTTTATAATATACTTATAACAAATTTCACAGTTCATCGGTACATCATTCGCTCAAATGCACCCAGTAATCTACAAATGCAACCGCTTGGGTGCATTTTCGTGTATGCGTTAAATTGTATCACTTTCGGTACGGCAATAGATCCTGCGGCAGGCAGCGGAAACTTCCTGACAGAAACCTACATTTCTCTCCGTCGTTTGGAAAATGATGCACTATACGAGGAACACCGTGGTCAAATGATGCTGGGCGGCGAGGGCGAATATAACCCGATTCAGGTTTCCATCGGACAGTTTTACGGCATCGAGATCAACGATTTTGCAGTGACGGTTGCGAAAACAGCCCTCTGGATTGCAGAAAGCCAGATGATGCAGGAAACAGAAAAGCTGATGCAGATCAATCTGAATTTCCTGCCGCTGAAATCCTATGCAAATATCGTGGAGGGCAATGCTCTGCGAATTGACTGGGAAAGCGTTGTGCCGAAAGAAAAGCTGAATTATATCATGGGAAATCCGCCGTTTGTGGGTGCAAGATTGATGAATACCGTACAAAAGGATGATGTTTTATCGATATTTGATGGTGTTAAAAATAATGGAAATCTGGATTATGTTTCCTGCTGGTATAAAAAAGCAGCGGATATGATGACAGGAACAGAAATTAGAACGGCTCTTGTTTCTACGAATTCCATTACTCAGGGAGAACAAGTTGCAATCCTTTGGAAAAACCTGTTTGAGCATGGGGTTCATATTGATTTTGCATATCGTACTTTCCGTTGGGATAGTGAAGCAAGTTTGAAAGCTCATGTGCATTGTGTTATTGTTGGATTTAGCAAAGCATCAAATCAAAAACCAAAGCGAATTTTTGATGGTGGCTCTGTAAAGATTGCGAAAAATATAAATGGTTATCTTATTGAAGCAGATAATATTGTTATTGAAAGTAGAACTAATCCTATATGTAAAGTAAATACAATTAGAATGGGCAATCAGCCTATTGACGATGGAAATTATATCTTCACAGAAGAAGAAATGGCAGAATTCATTAGAATAGAGCCTAAATCAAAACCGTATTTTCATCTTTTCTATGGGTCGAGAGAATTTATTAACTGTATTCCTCGATACTGCTTATGGCTTGGAGATTGTTCGCCAAAAGAACTGCATTCTATGCCAGAATGTATGAAAAGAATTGAAAATGTCCGTCAATTTCGCTTATCAAGTAAAAGAGCAAGCACGCTTAGACTCGCTGATACACCAACAAGATTTCAAACTGAAAATATGCCCACCACAAATTACATTGTAATTCCAGAAGTATCCTCACAGAATCGTCGATATGTGCCAATGGGCTTTATGACACCGGATATTATGTGCAGCAATAAAGTGAGACTTATACCTAATGCGACTTTATATCATTTCGGTGTCCTGACATCTAATGTTCATATGGCGTGGATGAGAACAGTGTGTGGAAGATTGAAAAGCGACTATGATTATTCTATCAAAATTGTCTACAACAACTTCCCCTGGTGCAATCCAACACCCGAACAAAAAGCAAAAATCGAGAAAACCGCTCAGGCAATCCTGGACGCAAGAGCACTTTACCCTGACTGTTCCCTTGCCGATCTCTACGATGAAACCACCATGCCGCCGGAACTCCGCAAGGCACATCAGGCAAACGATTTCGCCGTGATGGCTGCCTACGGCTTTGACCGGAAAATCACAGAGAGCGAGTGCGTGGCGGAGTTGATGAAACGGTATCAGGAGTTGGTGGAGAAGACATAAGATTATTCATATTTAAATAAAAGCCTGTGTAAGGAGGCGATAGTAATGGAACGAGTATTTGCATTCACCGATGAGTATGGATCATTTGGTTGGAAACTGGATTCTCCAGATGTATCAACGCATTTCATTATTACTTCAATTATTATAGAAGAATCAAAAGTCGATGAAGTTAGAGCATGTGCAGAAGAAATAAGAAAACATTTTTTTCAGAGTGGAGAAATTAAGTCAAGAAATGTCGGGAAAAATCATACAAGAAGAGTGATAATATTATCTAAGCTTTTAGAGCTTGACTTTGCGATATTTCCAGTTGTAGTTGATAAAAGAAAAGTGTCAACATATAAAGGGTTGCGATATAAAGAATCTTTTTATAAATTCATGAATAATATTGTGCATAAAGAATTGAAAAAGGCATTTTGTAAACTTACTGTTGTTGCTGATGAAATTGGAAACAATGACTATATGCAAAGCTTTAAAAAATATTTCGAGAAAAATTCAGAACCACTAAACTTATTGGAAGAATCAAATTTAATGTTTGAAGATAGCAAAAGTGATCCTTTGGTGCAAGTAGCTGATTTTATAAGTGGTACATTAGCTTATGTGTATGATGAACATAAAAAAGATCCAACTGCTCCAGATTACTTAAAAATTCTTGAACCAAAGCTTACTTATGTTAGGCTATATCCAAAGGAATATCATACTTTTCAATTAAATGGTAGTGTAGTTGCGAGCGATTACGATGAAGAAATAGCAGAACTTTGTTTTAGACAAGCAGCGACATTTCTTGAGAAAAACAAAGATAGTGATGATCCTGATATTAAATCACAATGTATAGTACTTGATTATCTTATATTTCGTATAATGAATAACAGCACAAGAAAATATATACCAACAAAAGAACTGATAAATCAATTAACTTATGCTAGTGATGAAAAAATGTCAACAAGTACATTTCGTCTTAAAGTAATATGTAAATTGAGAGATGCGGGTGTAATAATTGCAAGTTCCTAAAAAGGATATAAAATACCAACTAAAGAAGCGGAATTATATGATTTTATAGATCATGGTGTTCAAGTGGTTTTACCTATGTTAGAAAGATTAAAAAAATGTAGAAATATTGTCAAGTTATTCACCAAAGGTCATTTGGATTTACTACAACATGATGAATATAGAGATATAAAGAGATTTTTTGATATCCAAGACGAAAGTGAGTGAGTACCAGCACTGCCGTGCAGTCCGATTGCATCGAGCAATGTCCCTGTTCCTCATCCAAGATTCGTCACAGAGCCACTCTCTAACGAGAGAAATCAAAAATAAAATCTCATCCATATATATTTAAATCATATAAATATTATCTAATATATATAATATAATATAATATATATAGTCATGAGATTATCGAAAAATCAACTCTAATTTCTCCGGAGAAAGCAAAGAAGTCTTCCTCCGTATCAACCCCCAATCTCAAATATATATTATAATTCCGGTAAGGTAAATTCTTTCAG
>ERZ773131.2190-NODE-2190-length-12808-cov-9.136595_pt1 | contig 12808 bp, 10 predicted proteins | sample MGYA00511082_ERZ773131 | MGnify/ENA primary metagenome ERZ773131 (study PRJEB29015, sample SAMEA2737813) | human gut metagenome | biome: human gut; feature: human-associated habitat; material: faeces | place: China | collected 2012 ... | reverse complement strand
GATGGAGAACTCCACGCTGGATGCCCAGTTCGGCGCGACGCTCATCTCACAGAACCTGCTCGGTACGACGGAAGCGAGCCTCGGATACGGCTATACGCTCGACGGCCACTCCACGGTCAGGGGACGGTTCGCCTACTACGGCTGGGCACCCAAAATCGAAGTGACGGCCCTGTGGAGCGACCATCCCCACCAAACCATCAATACGGCCAGCAGTCCCTTCTATACGAGCTACTACAAGGGCAACAGCTTCGACCTCTCGGTCAGGGCCTACTTGCCGCTGCTGCTCTCGTCGGGCTACCGGATACGCTCGCTGGTGCCGACGCTGCAATTTAACCTCGACAATACGGAAATCATCACCCCCGAAGGGCAGTCGAACCGGGCATCGCTCGTACTCGCCTCCGTACAGTACAACGAATACGTCCGCAAGGCCCGCCTCGACCTGCAGCCGCGCTGGGGTTATACGCTCCGTGCCAGCACGGTCAGCAATCCGTTCAGCAAGCTGTTCGCCACCGCATGGAGCGTGTACGGACGCGTCTACACCCCCGGTCTCTTCCTTCACCACGGCCTGACGCTCGCCGCAGCCTACCAGCGGACTACCGACGTCTTCCCCATGATAAACGTCATCGATTTCCAGCCCCGCGGATATGACCAGATAGCCACGACGAGCTACTTCGCCGCCTCGGCCGACTACCTCTTCCCCGTAGAGGAGCACAACTACATGGCCAGCGAGCGGGAATCCGGTCTGGCCCGCAACGAGCTGCTGCTGCAGTACATCCAGGAGCTGGGCTACGGCGTAGACTTCAAGACCAGCCTGGCTAAGCTGGAAAAGAACGCCGAGGGCCGCATCACCGGCATCATCGCCCAGAACATGGATGACGACCACTTCATCCGCTACAACGCAGCCAAGGGCGTTCTGCTGGCCTGCGGCGGCTACGCCGGCAACCCGTACATGATGCAGCAGCTGGATCCTCTGGGCACCAGCGTCACCACCGCCTGCTCCTACTCCCCTGCCGACAAGGGCTACGGCATCCGTGCCGCTGTGTGGGCTGGTGCTAACCTGGACAAGGAAGCTGCTCCCATGCTGTTTGACCGCGGCATCGTGGCCCCCGGTGTGGACGCCGGTTATGTGGACAGCGAGAGTGCCTTTGGCGGCAAGGCCTTCCCCGGCGAGATCCGCCAGTTCAACCCCGGCACCCAGCCCTTCCTGAAGGTGAACCGCAACGGCGAGCGTTTTGCCAACGAGAGCTGCCCCTACAACGATATCGTCTACGCTGCCGCCCACCAGCCGGGCCGCGTCTACGCACAGATCTGCGATGCCAACATTCTGGAGGACGCAAAGCGTTTCCACACCATCGGCTGCTCTGCCCAGACCCGCAACGGCGGCGAGAAGTACATTCAGGGTAAGATGGACGAGGCTATTGAGGCCGGTGCATTGTTCAAGTGCGATACGCTGGACGAGCTGGCTGACAAGATGGGCTTTACCGGTGCTGCCAAGGACACCTTCCTTGCTACCGTGGAGCGCTACAATGAGCTGTACGACAAGCAGAACGATGAGGATTTCGGCAAGCCCGCTTACCGCCTGAGTGCCATCCGCACTGCGCCCTTCTATGGCTGCTGGCTGGGTGCCTCTCTGCTGACCACCGAGCAGGGCATTGCCATCAACGAAAAGGGTCAGGCGCTGGACAACAACAACCAGCCCATGGAGGGCCTGTATATCACCGGTGATATGTCCGGCAGCTTCTTTGCCAACAACTACCCCTGCCTGATGGCTGGTGTGGCCATGGGCCGCACCCTGACCTTCGCCATGAAGGCCGTCAAGCAGATGGCGGGTCTGGATAACGCCTGATCCAGCGCGGTTTTCCGGCACAACTTAAGCGTTTTTCCATTTCTTCTTTCTTCATGAAGAGAGGCGGTCCCTGTTTGGGGCCGCCTCTCTTTGCTATTTTTTCGCCACGTGCCCCCTACACAAATCCCCACGATTGTGCTATGATAAAGCTGAACAGCCGGTTTGTGCCAGACAACCGGCAAAATCGAGGTGTTTGTACAAATGTCTGATCTCCTTGAAACTCTGCAGCAGGAAGGGGTAGACCCCGCTCTGCTGGAAGCAGTCCAACAGTACCGCACTGCCCATGCCCTGCCGGACGCACTGCGCCCGCGCATCCCTTCCCCTGCCTTTACCTACTATGGCAAACAGGTGTGGGAGCAGGCGCTGGCGGCGCTGCTCTGCGGCGAAAACCTGCTGCTGGCAGGCGGAAAAGCCACCGGCAAAAACGTGCTGGCCGAGAACCTTGCCGCCGCCTTTGGCCGTCCCGCATGGGACATCTCCTTCCATGTGAACATGGACGCAGCATCCCTCATTGGCATGGACACTTTTGCGGACGGTCAGGTGGTGTTCCGGCCCGGCCCGGTATACCGCTGCGCCCAGTGCGGCGGCTTTGGTGTGCTGGATGAGATCAACATGGCCAAAAACGAAGCGCTGGCCGTGCTGCACGCGGTGCTGGACTTCCGCCGCGCCATCGATGTGCCCGGCTACGACCGCATCCCGCTGGCGGAGGAGACCCGCTTTATTGCCACCATGAACTACGGTTATGCCGGCACTCGTGAGCTGAACGAGGCCCTCACCTCCCGTTTCGTGGTCATCCAGATGCCCACCATTACGCAGGACGATCTGGAAAAGCTGCTGCGGACGCAGTTCCCCGATCTTGCTTCCAAGTATGTGCGCCAGTTTGCACTGCTGTTCCTTGACCTGCAGAAAAAGTGCGACAGTGCGGAAATTTCCACCAAGGCGCTGGATCTGCGCGGTATGCTGGATGCCCTGCGGCTGATCCGGCGCGGCATCCCGGCAGGCGCGGCACTGGATATGGGCATCACCAACAAAGCCTTTGACTCCTACGAGCAGGGCCTGATCCGTGATGTGATCGCAGCGCGCATTCCGGCCAAGCTGGATGCCGCCAAGCTCTTTGGCTGATGGATGCCCAGAGCTACACCGCGCAGGAGCGGCGTGCGGCCAATCAGGTCTGGGCTGCTGCAGGAGCCTATGGCTTTGAGCCGCTGTTTCTGGCCCGCTATACCGACGGCACCACCGATTTTTACATGAACACGGTCGTGGGCCTCATCCATAAATATTACGGTGACGCGCTGATTCGCAGCATCTTTGATGCATGGGACGGTGATCTGCGGCAGACCATGCTGGACGACATGACATGGCTGTATCTGGAAAATGCAGCCTATCGGCTGGAGCTGCCCCGCCGCCCGGTTCTGGAAGCGCTGCGCCATGCCCATGCAGATTACTTTTTTGCGATTCAATACAAGCTCTCCCGTCAGGAGTGGATGGCAAAAAATCAGCTGGTCTACACCATGCAGGCCGCACGCTGGCGGCGTGTGCTGGGCCGCACCGACCCGGTGATGACCCCTTACGAGTCCGGCCTTGCCGCCGCGCTGGCCCCGGAGCATGTGCCGGAGCCGGAACAGCTGAAAGCCGAAATTTTATCGATCTACGCAAAATTCAACCTGTTCGACGGCACTGTGCACCAGAGAGCAGCTTTGCATCTGCATCTGGACGGCCTGCTGGCAAAGCTTGCCACCAAAGCCATGCCCACCCAGATGATCAAAACGGACCGCGTGACCGTGGAGCACTCAAGCTCCGTGGATGCTGTGGGCGGCGGGCTGGCGGTGGACAAGCGCCGGGCCCACATCACCCTGAAGCAGAATGCCGCGCAGGACAGAGCCTACATCGAAAGCTGCTTCGGCCGCTCTCTCTACCCGCCGGAACGGCTGCGCAAGGCTGAGCAGGAGCTTTGCGTGGGCGACCATCTGGGGTGCCATTTGTGGTTCAGTGCCGGTGTGCCCAGCCCGGAGCAGGCTCCCACACCGGAAGCAAAGCATCTGGCTGAACAGGCTGAGCTGCAGGCCGACCGCAACCGCGCTTATTACGCCAAAAATCGGGAACTGCACCGCAGTGTGGTGCTGCGGCTCACCGAGCAGATCCGCAACTGCATCCTTGTGCACCAGCAGCCCAACGCCCGTGTTGCCCGCAGTGGCAACCTGAACGCTGGGCGCATCTGGCGCGCACCACTTTTGAACGATGACCGGGTGTTTTTGTGTGCCGAGGAAGAGAACCAGCCCTCTTTTACGGTAGACCTTTTATTGGACGCATCCGCTTCCCGCCTGCACTGTCAGGAAGTGATCGCAGCTCAAGGGTCCATTTTGGCCCAGAGCCTTGCAGCCTGCGGTATCCCGGTGCGGGTGTCCAGCTTCAGCAGCCTGCGGGGCTACACCGTACTGCGTGTGCTCAAAGGCTTTGCAGACAAAAACCTGCAGAACATCAACCGATATTTTGCTTCCGGCTGGAACCGTGACGGCCTTGCCCTGCGGGCAGCAGGCGACCTTTTGCGGTTTGCGCCCGGTCCTGCGCCGCGTCATCTGCTCATCGTGCTGACGGACGCTTCGCCCAACGACAGCCGCCGCATCCCGCCCAGTGCAGAAAACCCGCTGGGCTGCGGTTACGAGGACGCTGCCGGTGTGGCTGACACTGCCGCGCAGGTGCGTGCGCTGCAGCGCATGGGCATCCGGGTGTCGGCTGTGTTCATGGGTGAGGACAGCTCTGCCGGTGCCGCTGCACAGATCTACGGCAAAAACATGGCCCGTATCCGCGGCATGGACCAACTGGCCCGCGCGGCCGGGCGGCTGATTCAGAACGAGATCCGTGAACTGGGCGATTGAACCATATTTTACCAGAACAGCCCACAGATGGGAGGCTTTGGCCTTGCCGTCTGTGGGCTGTTTTTGATACAGAACACAACTGATTCACTCTTGCAACAACCATGTTTCGGGTCACTGTTGCAGGATGCGCGGAAATATTTTGTTTTTCTGCAAACTTATAGTTGTTTTTCGTTGTGAAGTATGCTATACTATGTTCAGTCAATAAAACATTCCTGCGTAAGCCGCCTGCTGTGCACCGGGTCGTTTGGCGCAGTGCCCATCCGTTATACAACGAACTGCTGTGTTATAGTTTCAGGAGGGAACCGATCATGGATGCCAACCGTTATTTTGATGCCATGCACAACGCTATGTCAGCTCAGCACCCCGGTGCGCAGCTGCTGTTAACGGTAAAGCTGCAGGACACCTGCGGCAACGATGCCTGCCTGGAGCTGAAGCAGCTGCCCGGTGAGAGCACCTCCATTCTGTGCTACTCCACCATGGGTCGCCGCTGCCTGAACTTCCAGCTGTTCCGCAAGGGCTGGCAGCTGTGCCACAACGCCGATGGCCAGCTGGTGGGCCGCTTCCCTTCCAGCGCCGACGGCCTGATCGACGAGACCGATTTCCGCGCCTACTGCCGTGAGGACAGGCTGGATCTGGCCCGCACCCAGCGCATCACTGCCGAGCTTCGCCAGTGCGCCGGTATCGATTATCAGGGCAGCATCCCGCAGAACGCCCGCACCGGTGCCGTTATTACCGTGGAGAGTTTTGTAGGGGCCGGTGCCCGCTGGACCTACTGGAGTCAGGATGTTCTGCCCAGCCTGCCGCTGGGTGCCATCCTCTACTGGCTGGCGGATCATCTGGCCGGTGCCGAGCGCCGCACCCTGCAGGCCGACCCGCAGGCAGCCCGCCTTGCCGCCCAGTGGCTGGCCGGTGATACAGCCGTGTTCTTTCATCCGTCGGTGCCGATGACCGCCATGAATACGGTCTCTTCCGGCTCTGCACCCGCACGCCGCCGCACCACTGTGCCCGCTGCCCGCAACAAGAGCTGGCAAAGCATCATGGCCGTGATGGCAGGCATGTGAACGAAAAAGCAAGGAAAGACCGATCGTCTCTCCTTGCTTTTTCAGTATTATTCGAGGTACGGGTCCAGCAGGGCATCCACCGTTTTGTTCCGCTTGGGGTTCGGCTTTTTGATCACATGGCCGCGGCAGACCACCAGTTCCAGATGCTGCAGCGCACGCAGGTCTTCCAGTGGGTTGTGCTTTGTCACAATAAAATCTGCGCTCTTGCCCGGCTCAATGGAACCGGTCACGTCTCCTACTCCGGCCAGCTGAGCATTGCGCAGGGTGGCCGTGTACAGGGCGAACTGGTTGCTTACACCGCAGTATTTGTGGAAGTAGCACAGCTCCCGCCAGAAATCGTACTGGGTGATGTACGGGCAGCCTACATCGTTGCCCAAGGCCACCGGGATGCCGTTGGCAAGGGCGGTCTTTGCGCTTTCCACCACGCCGTCAAACACGATCTTGCCGTTATACTGGTCCTTTTCCGAAGCGCCGGAAACCGCCGTATCAAACAGTGCGTAGGGCAGCGCCGGGGAGATGGTGGTGCACACAAAGGCTCCCCGCTCCTTGTAAAGCCGGATGGTCTCATCGTCCATCTTTGCGCCGTGCTCAATGGAATCCACGCCGTTTTCCAGCGCCGCCTTTACGCCCTCCGGCGATTCGGTGTGTGCTGCTACGGTGTAGCCCAGCCTGTGGGCTTCGTCGCAGACGGCTTTGATCATCTCCGGCTTCATTTTCAGCTCTCCGGGCGTTCCCTTTTCGGTGGCATCCAGCACACCGCCGGTGATCATCAGCTTAATAAGATTGGGCTTATCCTCTGCGATTTTTCGCACCAGAGCCGCCGCCTCCTCCGGAGAGGCAGCCTCATAGGCCAGAGACCCGGCCATATGACCCCCGGGCACGGACACGGCCATGTTGCCCGCCAGAATGCGGGGGCCCACGGCCTTGCCGGAGAGGATTTTATCCCGCAGGCAGGAATCCACCGCCTGAATGCCGCCTACGGAGCGCAGGGTGGTCACGCCGGAGAGCAGCTCCGTCTTGGCATAGCCCGCGCAGACCCGGAAGGTGATGGCCCGGAGGAAGGCATTGCTGGTCATCAGACGGACGATCCTTTTCGTGTCCTTCTGCTTGACGGTGGGCCTTCCCGAGGCGGGCAGGTGGACATGGAGGTTAATAAGCCCCGGCATCACATAGCCGCCGGCCAGGTCGATCCTTTCATAATCCGATCCCTCTGTGCCGGCGGGGACGATGGCCTCGATCCGGTCGCCGTTTACAAGGATGCTCAGGCCCGGCCGGGGCTGCATGGTCTCTGTGCCGTCCAGCAGGATGCCGTTCGTATACGCACGCTTCATGGTCGTTTCCTCGCTTTTACACGACAGCTGTCGTTTTTTCTTCCAGTATAGCACGTTCGTGTCCCGGGTGCAATCGGGCGCACAAAAAGGGCAGGCAAAGGTTTTGCCCCTGCCTGCCCTGTTGCTCTTAGATGCGGCTGAAACCGTGCCTCCCCGCCCGTACCGGCAAAAGCCGATACGGAGGCTTTTAGATGCACGCGCGATTGCATTGCTGCATTTTATCAAAGCCTTAACCTTATCCATAACCTTGATCAAATAACAAAACAACCCAAATTTGTAACCTTGTACCAGAACCTTATGGCTCTCCCAGATTCAAATAAAAACGCATTCACCTCGGAATATCACGGTCACCCCTCCAGCTCCACTTCAAATTCCAAAAGCAGATTGGCGCGGTCCAGCGTCAGCTGCAAAGCCGTCAGCTGATCACTGACACGGCGGTACTCCTGTTCCACCTGTTCTGCATCGTAGTTGCGGCAGGTCATTTCCGGAGTGTTGCTGCCATAGCCGGGGGATGTGCGCACCAGCGACGGCACCTGCTTCATCCGTGCCAGACGCTGCTTCTTTTTTGTCAGCATTGCCATGCGCACCAGTGCCTCGTCGATGGTAAACCCAAATCCCTCCAACACAGTGGTGGTATTAAACACGTTCACTGCATGACGCAGCACAGCGATCTTCTGGTTCAGCGCATCCATCTGCTGCTGCATCCGAGCAAAGTCGTAGTTTGCGGGCAGCGGTTCCTCATTGATTCCATAGGTCGTTCTGCTTTCCGCTTCTTCTTTTTTCAGCAGCCCCTCCAGGTCTTCGTTCCATGCTTTGATCATTTTATTTGCGCCTGCGGATGTCAATTTCATGCGTTGTCCCTCCCTGTCGTTTTTTCTTCCAGTATAACACGTTCGTGTCCCGGGTGCAATCGGGCGCACAAAAAGGGCAGGCAAAGGTTTTGCCCCTGCCTGCCCTTGAACCATTTTCCGGTTTACTGTGCTGCGGATGCGGAAGCAGCCTCGGAAGAAGCAGCCTCGCTGGAAGCGGCATCGTCCGAGCCGCCCACAACGCCGCCCTCGACGACCAGCTCGTCCTCGTAGTCCAGGCCGTAGGTGTCCACCAGAGTCTCCTCATAGTCCTTGTGGAAGAAGTTCTCCTCGCCCAGTGCCTTGATCTCCTCGTTCAGCCAATCCAGCACGGTGGTGTTGCCCTGGCTCACAGCGGGAGCAATGGTGTCGGCGCTGCCCAGCGAGGGGATGCCCACGGTGTAGCCGGGGTTCTGCTTTGCAAAAGCGATGACCTCGGTGTTGTCGTTGGCCCATGCCACGCCGTTGCGGTTCTCCAGTGCATTCTTTGCAGTTGCGTAGGAATCGTACTTCTGCAGCGGGATGTCGGGATACTCCTTGGTCAGGTAGGTCTCGGCGGTAGTGCCGGAGATGACGATCATCTGATCATCGGCGTTCCAGTTGTCCAGCGTGGTGACAACGGCATCGTCCGGAGAAATGACGCCCAGGGCCACGTTCATGTAGGGCAGAGCAAAGTCCACTTCCTCAGCACGCTCGGGGGTGACGGTGAAGTTTGCCAGGATCACATCCACCTTGCCGGTCTGCAGGTACTCGATGCGGTTGGCAGCCTCGGTGGAGACGTAGTTGATCTCCACGCCCAGGTCTTCGCCCAGACGGTTGCCGAAGTAGATATCATAGCCCTGATACTCGCCGTTCTCGTCCACGTAGCCGAACGGGTTCTTATCGGAGAAGACGCCAATGTTGATGGTGCCGGACTCCTTGATCTCGTCCAGGGTGCGGTACACGACGCCGCTGCCGGAAGCAGCACTGCCAGATGCTGCAGTGGAAGCAGAGGAGCCGCCGCATGCGGTCAGCGCGGCAGCAGCGGACACGGCACCCAGGCCCAGCAGGAAGGAACGACGCGAAATTTTGGACTGTTTCATAATGGATTCTCCTTTACAAAATCTTCCCCATGGCCCCGGAACACCCGGAGCCGTTATATGATCTGTGACTCATTTCACAGCATCAAACGTGAAGGTGCGCAGGAAGCGCTGCGCGCGCTCGGTCTTGGGGTGGTCGAAGAAGTCCGCCGGGGCAGCTTCTTCCACGATCTTGCCGCCGTCCAGGAAGATGACCCGGTTGGCGATGGCGCGGGCGAACTGCATCTCGTGGGTGACGATGATCATGGTGCGGCCCTGCTTGGCAAGGTCCAGCATCACGTCCAGCACCTCGCGCACCATTTCGGGGTCGAGGGCGGCGGTCACTTCGTCAAACAGCAGGATCTCCGGGTGCATACACAGGGCGCGCACGATGGCCACGCGCTGCTTCTGGCCGCCGGAAAGCTCGCGGGGGTAGCTGTTTTTCTTCGCCAGCAGACCCACGCGGTCCAGCAGGGCTTCGGCTTCCTTCTGCACCTCGTCCTTCGGGCGCTTCTGCACCTTGGTGGGGGCCAGCAGGATGTTATCCAGCACGGTCAGGTGCGGGAACAGCTCGTAGCTCTGGAACACCATGCCGATGCGCTGGCGCAGCTGGGTCAGGTTCTTGCCGCCGTAGGCGACCGTTTCATTGCCCAGCCGGACGCGGCCGCTCTGGGTGGGTTCCAGACCATTCAGACAGCGCAGCAGGGTGCTCTTGCCGCAGCCGGAAGGGCCGACCACCACGATGACCTCGCCGGGCTTGACGGCAAAGCTGATGTCGTCCAGCACCGGGGTCTCACCATAAGCCTTGATCAGATGTTCAACAGTCAAAATAGGTTCTGCCATGTGCGGTCACTTCCATTTCTTCTCGAGGTAGCTTGCCAGCAGGCTGATGGGCCAGCAGGCAAAGAAATATAACACGAAAACCGTGAGATAAATGCCGAAAGCGGCGTTGGGGCTGGCGGTGCGGTTGGCTTCGATGATCTGCTGAGCCACCTTGATCACCTCCACCACGCCGATCATCAGCACCAGACTGGTGGTCTTGATCATGCGGGTGATCAGGTTGATGGACAGCGGGATCAGGCGGCGCACCGTCTGCGGGATGATAATGTACCAGTAGGTCTGCGCGCGGCTCATGCCCAGCGCTTCAGCGCTTTCGTACTGGTGCTTCGGGATGGCGATCAGCGCACCGCGCACAAGGTCGCTCATTTCTGCAGTGCCCCACAGCACGAACACGATGACCGATGCCGTCTCGCCGGAAAGGTTCCAGCCAAAGGCGCGGGTGGTGCCGAAGTAGACGAGGAACAGCAGCACCATCTGCGGCATGATGCGGATAAACTCCAGATACAGCCGCAAAATCGCCTTGATGATGGGGCTGCGGAAGGTCATCAGCACGCCCAGCAGGATGCCCAGCGGCAGGCTGATGAGCACTGAGGTGGCACTGATCTTGAGCGCAACGCCCAGACCGCCCAGCAGACGGGCCAGGTTTTTGCCCTTGAACAGGACGTCAAGACCCAAATCCAGCATAGCGCAGCCTCCTTTCGATCAGGCTGCCCACGATGGACACCGGCAGCAGAATGATGAGGTAGAACACCACCAGCAAAAACAGGCACTCGATGGTCTTGGAGTACATGCCGATGAGGTCCTTGGCCGTGAACATCAGGTCCATCAGGCTGACCGCGCTGAACACACTGGTCTCCTTGAGCAGGAAGATGACGTTCGCCATGAAGGCCGGCATACTGGTGGACATGGCCTGCGGCAGAATGACGTACCGCATAGCCTGCCAGCGGTCCATGCCCAGGCTGTAGGCGCTCTCGGTCTGGATGGGTTCGATGGCTTCCAGGCCGCTGCGGAATGCTTCGGCCATGTAGCTGCCGCCCAGGAAGGCCAGACCCGCGATGCCGCAGATCTCGGCGTTGGTACGGATGCCCACCTTGGGCAGGCCGTAGTAGATGAAGAACAGCTGCACCAGCAGCGGTGTGTTGCGGGAAAGCTGGATGTACACCCCCACGATCTGCCGCAGCACGGGAATTTTGTCATACTGGATCACCGCGCACACAAGGCCGATGACGATGGCAAAGATGATGCCTGCGACGCCCAGCCGCAGGGTGAGCACGGCGGCTTTCTGATAAAGCGGCAAATATTGCTGGATCGCATTCCAGTCCATTGCCGGACCCCCTCCTTGTTATCCTGATACTGCGAAGGCCAAAACAAAAAGCCCGGAAGCCCTATGCAAGCTTCCAGGCAGTTGACGACCTTCGGGCTGCACCCTTTGTGCAGCGCTGCGGGACATGCTCAGAATGCACGCCCGTTTGCAAGGCAGCCGGTCCGGGAAGCGTTCGCAGAACAACAACACATTGCGCGACAACACATCATGACCGTTTCCTCCCTGCAGTTTTTGTTCCGGGCCGTTCCGGCCCATTGCTGGTAGTTTACACCCCATTCCCCACTATGTCAATATGATTAAGGGCATTTGTAAAAATCTCCGCGCAGCCAACAAAAAACCGTCTTTCTGCCCCGTGAAATTTATCTACTTTTGCAAGAAAGCTGTTTTTACCCCGCGGACAAAAATCGACCCGTCCGGGTAAGTTTCGGCTTACTCCTGCTGGATCTCCTCCACCAGCGGCAGATAGGCGGCGCAGAACTGTGCATACAGCGGCTGCACCAATGTGCGGAAGCGCTCCAGTTCTTCGTCCGAGAGGGTGATCTCGCGGCAGCCGGCGTCCAGCGCCTTCTGGCGGGCCGCCGTCTCCTCCTGCGCCCAGAGCCCGCGCTCATACTGCGCTGACTCCCGCGCGCACTCCCGCAGCGTTTCGCGGTACTCTGTCGGCAGCTTCGTCCAGGTGCTGCCGCTGGCCAGCTGGATCTCCGGCACGCGGCTGTGCTCGTCCAGCGTGTAATACCGCGCCACCTTGTAGTGGTCCATAGAGTAGTAGGCCGGCCAGTTGTTCTCGGCCGCGTCGATCTGCCCCGTCTGGAACGCTGCATAGACATCGCTGTAGGCGGTGGTTTCCGGCACCGCGCCCAGCAGCCGGATCATTTCCAGAATGACCGGCGAATCCTGCACGCGGACCGTCTTGCCCGCAAGGTCCGCAAGGCTGCGGATGGGCTGGCGGGAATAGAACGACCGGGCCCCGGCGTCGTACCAGCTCAGGCCCACGCAGCCGCCCTCGGCGAAAGCCTGCAGAAATTCTTCGCCAATGTCCCCGTCCAGCACCCGCCACATATGGCCGGCATCCCGGTAGATGTAGGGCAGCATCAGCACATTCAGCTTGGGCAGATCGTCGGTGAGGACGGACAGCGAAAGCCGGGCAAAGTCCACCCCGCCGATGGCCAGCTGCTGCCATACCTCCTGCTCGGTGCCGTACTCGCCGTCGGCCTTTACCTGAATGACCACCTTGCCCCCGGTGCGCTCCCGCACAAGGTCGGCGAAATACTGCGCACCCTGGGTGGTTGGATAGTCAGAGGGCTGGTTGTCGGCATAGGTCAGCACGTAGTCCGGCACCGTCTGCGGTGCGGTGCCGCAGCCTGCCAGCTGCAGCGCTGCAAGGCCCGCCCCGGCCAGAAATGTCCGTCTGCGCATGATGCACTCCCCCTTTGCCCTTGTAGTATAGCGCATTTTGCCTTCTTTGTGCAAGCGGTATGGAAAAGGGCGGTGCCTTTTGCAAGGCACCGCCCACGGAGAAGAAAAGGATGATATCTGTTTTACATCAGACCCATTGCCTGCGGCAGTGCAGTAGACACTGCCGGGATAAAGGTGACCAGCAGCAGGCCGCCGATGATGGCCACAT
>ERZ773131.2187-NODE-2187-length-12828-cov-13.951225_pt1 | contig 12828 bp, 14 predicted proteins | sample MGYA00511082_ERZ773131 | MGnify/ENA primary metagenome ERZ773131 (study PRJEB29015, sample SAMEA2737813) | human gut metagenome | biome: human gut; feature: human-associated habitat; material: faeces | place: China | collected 2012 ... | reverse complement strand
GGTTAGCCTGGATGATATTCAGCTTGCCCTTGTTCCGGTTTCCAAGAAATCTGCATCGGTTTATAAATCTGTGGTAATCCTTTACAAGTCTATCTTTCGCGCAGCGATGGAAAGCAGGATTATTGACCATAACCCAACGATTTATCTGACAACAAAAGGTGGCGGTGTTCCACAAGAGGATCGTCAGGCTTTGACAGATGAACAGGCAGAGCGCCTTTTGGATGCTATCCGAAATTTGCCGCCTTATGTCTTTGTCATGATCGGTTTGTATGCGGGTCTGCGCCGGGAAGAAATTCTTGCTCTGCAATGGGATTCAGTATATCTGGATACGGATACTCCATATCTGACGGTAAGGCGGGCATGGCACACCGAACATAACAGACCGGTGATTTCGGATGAATTGAAAACAAAGGCAGCGGAGAGAAACATTCCTCTCCCCATCTGCTTGGCAGACTGCCTGAGAGAAGCAAAGGTAAATTCCACTTCAGAGTATGTTGTTCCAAATCGGGATGGCGAACCGTTGTCCTATACGCAGTTTAAGCGGCTGTGGCAGTATATTGTTACGAGAACGGTCAAGGAACGGAGCTATTATCGGTATGAAGATGGAAAAAGAGTAAAGCATACTGTCACACCTGTCTTGGGAGAAAAGGCCGCTCATAACGGAAAAGTGGTTTACAGCCTGGACTTTGAGGTAACACCCCATCAGTTGCGGCATACTTACATCACCAACCTTATTCATGCGTCGGTAGATCCCAAAACGGTTCAATACCTGGCAGGCCATGAAAGCAGCAAGATTACAATGGACATCTATGCAAAGGTTAAGTATAACAGGCCGGATGAGCTGGTCAGATCAATGAGCTGCGCGTTTGCAAGCTGGGACGCAGCACAGTAATAATAAAATAGGAAGTAAAGCAGGAGCGAGGCAAGGATGTCTCGCTCTTTGTTTTACATCAGCCGTATCTTTGATTAAATCGAGGCTTTCTGATAAAAAGAGAGTGTAGATACGGAGACTACACATTATCAAGAAAGGACGATCAAAGATGGCAAAAAAGAAAACACAGATCCCGAAGTACGGGACCATTACATTGAAAGGAATCCAGTATTACAGAACCAGGATTACGGATGCAGATGGCAAAGAGTTGAGTTTGTATGCCGCTACTTGTGAAGAATTGTATGAGAAGCAGTTAGAGGCCCGGAAGCAGGTGGAAGAAATTATCTTTCACCGGCAGCACCCGACAGTAGCCGAGTATGGAGAGAAGTGGCTGCTGATGCAGTCGGCAAAGGTGTCTGCGTCTACACTCAGAGGTTATACGAGGGATATGACAAACTATATCATCAGACCCCTGGGAGAGATGTATATGGAAGAAGTGACTGCTGACGATATTCGGCTGGCTCTTGTTCCATTGTCAAAGAAATCAGAAGGCTTATACAATAAGGTCAATATGCTGCTCAAGTGCATTTTTTATGCGGCAGAGAGAAACCAAATTCTTGAACACAATCCCTGTGCGGGAATATCCGGTAAAGGCGGAAAACCGACAAAAAAGAAGGAGGCATTGACAGATCAGCAGGTAGCCGTGCTTCTGGATACAGTCAAGGGGCTTCCTCCATATTTGTTTATTATGCTCGGTTTGTATTCCGGTCTGCGTCGGGAAGAAATTCTTGCACTGCAATGGGATTGTGTATTTCTGGACGAGGATACACCTTATCTATCGGTGAGGCGGGCATGGCGTACAGAGCATAACAGACCCGTGATTTCTACGGTGCTAAAGACTCCGGCGGCAAAAAGGGATATTCCGATACCGAAGTGTTTGGTGGATTGTCTGAGAGAAGCGAAAGAAAATTCCATATCAGATTATGTGATCGCTGACAGCAAAGGAGAGCCGCTGGCTGCTTCGCAGTTTCAAAGAGTGTGGCAGTATGTAGTTGTCCGCTCCACCAAGCCCCGAAACTATTATAAGTATGTAAATGGGGAGAGTATCAAATATACGGTTACTCCAACGCTGGGTATGACCCAGAAGAATCAACCCAAAATCAAATATACGCTGGACTTCGATGTGACACCTCATCAGCTGCGGCACACTTACATCACCAATCTTCTTTATGCGGGTGTCGATCCAAGGACAGTGCAATACCTTGCCGGACACGAAAACAGCAAAACAACTATGGACATCTATGCAAAAGTGAAGTACAATAAACCAGAGGAGCTGTTTGGGGTAGTAAATGGTGCGTTTCATCAGGCTATTGCTGAATGAAAAAAGGCCGTTTTTTATGGTCCGCACATCGGATAACTGAGAAGCAGAAAGTCAGAAAAGCCTGGAATATCAAGGAAAAACAGCTCAAAAACTCGCGCAGTCCGGCCTCAAGGCCGCCCGTCGTGCACCGCAGTTCAGCAAGCGATAATCTACAACTTAAAAATGCTAAAAAAGCCCGGAAATACGCCATTTTCCGGGCTTTTTCTATACCCAAAATTCTGCCTGGACTGTTCGGTTTTGATGGAATTTGAACGGAAATTTATGGGTTTATAGTGGTCAAATTACTGGTGGACAAGCCCATTTTGACCTCTTATGGGTTAAATTACTGGTGGACAATAGGAGCAAATGAAGTCCAATTTTGCCATCGACGGACGAACACATACTTGACTGATTTACATAGAGCCTTGGCTCATTCTTTGAAAACGAGAATGGGTCGAGGCTCTATTTTTTTCGCCCGAAATCCGGCGAGACAAATTTGAGTAGGAGGTAACAGGTATGACGGATTTCAATCAGAAGACCCATGACACCGATGTGGGCAGTCATAGCGGACAGTCGAGGCAGATGATGGAAGTGTTTGAGAACCAGGAGTTTGGTTCGATCCGGTTGTTACAGGAGGCAGGCAAGACCTTCTTCTGTGCAAGCGACGTGGCGAAAGCGTTGGGGTATGTGAATCCCTACGCCGCAGTGAAACGCCATTGCAGAGGCCCCCTAACGAAACGCGAGGGGGTCGTTCAGAAGGTGAACCAGTATGGGGATGCTGGAGAGCAGGTCGTTGAAATCTCCTTTATCACAGAAGGCGATGTTTACCGGCTGATCGTTCACAGCAAACTGCCATCGGCAGAACGATTTGAACACTGGGTGTTTGATGAAGTTCTCCCTTCTATCCGCAAGCATGGAGTGTATATGAGCGATTCCATTTTGGATCAGGTGATTCAGCATCCGGAGGTCATCTACACCCTGGCACAGGAGCTTGTAGCCGAGAGGGAGCAGCTTGAGGGTATCCGCAAACAGCTGGATGCGGCACAGCCCAAGGCAGACTACTTCGACACCTTTGTGAACTCGGAGGATTGTACCTGCATCAGGAATTTCTGTAAGGAAATCGGAATCCCGGAGAAGACGGCAGTGGCTCTCTTACTGGATCATCGCTATCTGTACCGCAGTCCGAGTGGCTGGCTGATGCCTTTTGCAGATAAATCTGCAAGGGGCTATTTTATTGTCCGGGATTGCTACGGCAGAAGCGGAAAACTGGTGCAGCAGACGAGAGTGACCTGCAAGGGAAAGAATCATCTCTTCAAGTTGTTTAAGAAATGGGGTGTGATCGAATGACGCTTTTTACAGAGGGACGCCTTCAGGCGTTTGAACGCATGATGCAGGATACCGGCAAATACCATCGCCGGGAGGACAGCGAAGATCGTCCGCGCAAATGTCCGAAGAAAAAAGCGGAGCCTGCGAAAAAGGATGGTGAGCACCATGCCGGTATTCAGGGTTGAGAAGAACAGCAATTACACAACGATGTGCAATTACCACCTGCGGGATCAGGGGCTCAGCCTGAAAGGGAAAGGACTTCTCTCCATGCTGCTCAGTTTGCCAGACACATGGAACTATTCGGTACGGGGGTTATCTTCGATTACGCCGGATGGCGTAGATGGAGTGCTTACGGCTCTGAAGGAGCTGGAGCGTCTTGGGTATCTGGAAAGGAACCAGCAGCGTGAAAGTAACGGTCGGATGGGCAGAGCTGAGTATGTGATTTATGAGATGCCAAGGGAAAAGCCGTGTTCGGAATCACCGTGTACGGAAAAGCCGTATGCGGTAAATCCGGATACGGACACACCGGTTACGGAAAATCCCGCGCAATTAAGTACTAATAGAACAAGTACTGAAACAATCAATAAAAGAGAGAAGAAGGAAATCCAACACCGGTATGGCTCATACGAAAATGTCCTTCTTTCTGACACGGAATACGGCAAGCTCCGGCAGGAGTTCCCAGGAGATTATCAGATACGAGTGGAACGGCTTTCTGAATATATGGCCTCCACCGGCAGGAGCTACAAAAATCACCTTGCAACAATCCGGAGCTGGGCAAAGAGAGAAAAGCCGAAGTATAACCCGGCAGACTACACATTTGAGGAAGGAGACAGCCTATGAGCGACATGGTGCCTGAAGTTTTGAATGCGGCGTTGGATTCGCTCTTTACGCCGAAAGAACCCGGAGAGCTGGAATACCAGGGTGATGACGGACTGTTGTATTGTAAAAACTGCCATACGCCGGTGCAGTGCAGGGTAAAGCTCTGGGGCAGAGACAAGATTGTTCCCTGCCTTTGCAGATGCCAGCAGGAAGCGATGGTGGAGAAGAAACGCCAGGATGAGCTGCTGGAGCGGCAGCGTAAAATCAGGCAACTGAAAGCAACTGGGATTCAGGAAAAGCATCTTCTGGAATGGAATTTTGCCGTTGCAGAGGACAATAAGGATATCCAGATGGCAAAACGCTATGTGGAGCAGTGGAAAAAGGTCAAGGCTGAAAACCTTGGCCTTTTGTTATGGGGAGATGTCGGCACCGGAAAGTCCTTTGTGGCGGCCTGTATTGCCAATGCGCTGCTGGAACAGGGCATTCCGGTTTTGATGACGAATTTCTCCAAAATATTGAACCAGATGGGTGCCATATATTCGGAAGAGCGATACCGGTATATCGCTTCATTTTCCAACTATTCTTTGCTGATTCTGGATGATCTGGGAATTGAGCGCAGCACCGAATATGCGCTGGAGCAGGTCTACGCCGTTATTGATGAGCGGTACAAGTCCGGACTTCCGGTCATTATCACAACCAATCTGAAGATTGCTGAAATCCGCAATCCGGAGGATGTGGCATACGCCCGGATTTACAGCAGGATTTTGGAAATGTGTACGCCGGTGCGAATCAGCGGAGAGGACCGCAGAAAGAGCATTGGAAAAGAAAAACAGCAGGTCGTTAAGGAGGTACTTGATCTATGAAGTGCAAGGCAAAAAAGGCGTTTTTCGCAGGTAAGAATGACATCTATCACCGCTGGAAGGAGGTTAAGAAGCTGAATGGCAAAAGCAAAAACCAGTATTACAACAGAAAACCGCAGTGGCTCAGCTGCCGACGCTGCGGCTAAGGAGAAGCGGACGGAGATGCCGCTTTCTGACCTGCATCCCTTTGAAGGTCATCCCTTTAAGGTGCTGGACGATGAGCTGATGGAACAAACCGTGGAGAGCATCAAGCAGATCGGTGTGGTATCACCGCTGATTGTACGGCCTGACCCGGAAGGCGGATTTGAAATCCTTTCGGGACACCGCAGGCTTCATGCAGCGCAGTTGGCAGGTTTGGAGACAGTGCCGGTCATCGTCAAGGAAATGGACGATGATGCGGCAATCATCTTTATGGTGGACAGCAACTTGCAGCGGGAAAATATCCTTCCCAGCGAGAGAGCGTTTTCCTACAAGATGAAGTTGGAGGCGATGAAGCATCAGGGACAACGCGGAGATTTAACTTCTGACCAAGTTGGTCAGAAGTCGTGGGCTGTGAACCAGTTAGCTGATGATGCGAATGAAAGTAAAACGCAAGTTCAGCGTTTTATCCGCCTTACCAACCTGATTCCAGAAATTCTGGACATGGTGGATGAGAAGAAAATCGCCTTTAATCCGGCGGTAGAGCTGTCTTACCTGAAACCGTCCGAACAGAAAGAATTTCTGGAGGCAATGGACTATGCACAGGCATCCCCATCCCTGTCGCAGGCACAGCGATTGAAAAAGCTCTCGCAGGAGGGCGACTGCACCTTGGATGCCATGTGTGAAGTGATGAATGAAATCAAAAAGGATGAGCTTGACCATGTGACGATTAAAAACGATGTTCTTCGGAAGTATTTCCCGAAATCCTATACGCCGAAGCAGATGCAGGACACGATTATCCGGCTGCTGGAAAAGTGGCAGCGAAGTAAACAACGAGATATGGAACGATAAGAAGGAGATTTTTATGATGATGAACTTTAAGAAGAATCAGAACAACGCAGTGTGCAGCATGGATTGCAAGAACTGCCCGCACGGTGCATCGCAGCCCAATCCGATGGATGATCCCATGTTTGAGAAGTCTATTGCGATGCTTCATAACTGGCTGATGCTGGAGGCAATCCGTGAAGATCACCCGAAGGAGCGCATTGTGATGGTGATCCTGCCGGGGGCTGGCGGCGAACTCCTGACCGAGGATGGCAGTCGAGACATCTTTGAGGATGTTTACGATGAGATGGAGGCTGATCTGGTGGCAGATGGGGAACTGCTTCTCCATTATGATAAGAGCGATGTGATTGAGACTGATAGAACCCGCTATCTGCTGGGAGCTGCGGAAGTTTCGGAAATCGACCAGAACGGCAACGAATGCAGCATCAATCTGTTTACGTTGGAACGCACCATCGACTATGTGAACGAAAACCTGACGGTGGTTTCCATTGGCGGTGAGTTGGTTCCGGCACTGCGCCTGATCTAAGGAGGTGCCTATGAAGAAATTCGATGTGGAGATTACGGAAACTCTCCAGAGAAAGGTTTCTGTGGAAGCTGCCTCACAGGAAGACGCGGAACGCATGGTGACGCAGGCGTGGAACAATCAGGACTATGTTCTGGATTCCGGCGATTTCACCGGTGTGGACTTCAAGACCGTGGGAGAACATGAACTGGCAGAGACCAGGACAATGAATGTGCTGCTGGTACAGCCCAATGCCTACCCGAAAAAAATCAGTGTTGGCACGGAGCTGGAAGATTTGCAGGCTATGGTCGGCGGCGATATTGAAGTAACCTATCCATTTGAGGATGAAGTGGCCATTATTCTGAATGAATCCGGTAAAATCAATGGTTTACCGCTGAACCGTGCGATTTACACCGAAGACGGGGATATGCAGGACATTTATGCCGGTGATTTTCTGGTGGTAGGGCTGACAGAGGATGACTTTGGTTCTCTGACATCGGAGCAGATGCAGAAATTTGAGGAACAGTTCCATCAGCCCCAGATGTTCGTTCGTATGGGTCGCAGCATCATGGCAATTCCGGTCCCGGATGACATGGTGAAGAAGATGGAGGAAAAGACTGCAAAGTCCCAGGAAAAGAGCAAACCGGCACCGGACCGGGATAGTTTGTAAGGAAGGAGGCGGATATTCATGCAGGAAGAAGTTGAAAATCGTACAGTCAATCTGGCAATCAGCACCACGAAACTGACCTTTCGCACCATCGTGAATGGCTATAATGCCTGGAAACGGCACCATCAGGCGAAGGTTGCTCAGAAAACGTCGCAGCTGCCGATTGGAAAGCAGAGCATCAAAGAACTGATCGGTCAGAATCAGGGAGTCAGCAGTATCCCCATTGAGAAAACAGATTTGAAAGGCTTTGAACAGGTGGCGCGGAAATATGGTGTGGATTATGCCATTACGAAAGACCAAAATATGTTTCCACCCAAGTACACGGTGTTCTTTAAGGCGAAAGATGCGGATGCACTGACTTCCGCTTTTGAGGAATTCACCAACCGAAAGCTGAAAGCAAAGGAAAAACCGAGTGTTCTGGAGCAGCTTAACAAGCTCAAAGAACTGGTGGCTGCAATTCTGCCGGATAAGGTTCGCCATAAAAGTCAGGAGCGTGATCTATGAGTAATAAGACCAAAAAGCTGCTGATCCTGAACCTGCCGTACTTTATTGCCGGTCTTGTATGTACCAATCTGGGAGAAGCGTGGAGAATTGCCGAGGGCGCAGACATGTCTGAAAAGCTCCTCGGCTTTCTTTCTGCCCTGGGTGCAGCATTTTCTAACCCGATGCCAAGTCTGCATCCGCTGGATTTGCTGATTGGTGTGTGCTGCGGAGCGGGTCTGCGGCTTGCAGTGTATCTGAAAGGCAAAAATGCCAAGAAATATCGTCATGGCATGGAGTATGGCTCTGCCCGGTGGGGGACGCAGAAAGACATCGAACCATTTGAAGATCCAGTGTTTGCAAACAATGTGATTTTGACCCGGACGGAGCGGCTGATGATGGGCAATCGCCCGAAGAATCCGGCAAATGCCAGAAACAAAAATGTGCTTGTGGTCGGTGGTTCCGGCAGCGGTAAGACCCGATTTTGGCTCAAACCCAACCTTTTACAATGTCACAGTTCCTATGTGGTCACTGACCCGAAAGGCGATATCGTAATCGACTGCGGCCAAGCCCTTTTGAAGAATGGATACAGCATCCGGATCTTTAACACCATCAATTTCAGAAAGTCGATGCATTATAATCCCTTCGCGTATATTCACAGCGAAAAGGATATTTTGAAGCTGACCACAACGCTCATTGCCAACACCAAGGGAGACGGCAAGGCCGGCGACGAATTCTGGACGAAGGCAGAGACCCTGCTGTATTGTGCCCTGATTGGGTATATCCACTATGAGGCACCGCTGGAAGAGCAGAACTTTGCAACGCTGATTGAATTTCTGAATGCGATGGAAGTGCGCGAGGATGATGAAACCTTTCAGAACCCAGTGGATCAGATGTTTGAAGCACTGAAAAAGAAGAAGCCGAATCACTTTGCTGTCCGCCAATATGCCAAGTTCAAGCTGGCGGCGGGCAAGACCTTAAAGTCGATTCTGGTGAGCTGCGGTGCACGTCTGGCTCCCTTCGATATTGAGGAAGTCCGCGATATCACCATGTACGATGAGCTGTCGCTGGATACGGTGGGAGATAAGAAAACGGCTCTGTTCCTCATTATGAGCGATACAGACCCGACTTTTAATTTCCTGATTTCCATGATTTACACACAGCTGTTTAACCTGTTGTGCGAAAAAGCGGATGATGTCTACGGCGGCAGACTGCCGGTGCATGTGCGCTGCCTGATTGACGAGTGTGCGAACATTGGTCAGATTCCGAATCTGGAAAAGCTGGTAGCCACCATCCGCTCAAGAGAAATCTCTGCATGTCTGGTGCTTCAGGCACAGAGCCAGTTGAAGGCAATCTACAAGGACAATGCCGATACCATCATCGGCAATATGGATTCCCGTATTTTTCTTGGCGGTTCGGAGCCGACTACCTTAAAAGAACTGAATCAGGCGCTGGGGAAAGAAACGATTGATCTGTACAACACTTCCGACACCAGAGGCAACAGCCCATCTTACGGCACAAATTACCAAAAGGGCGGGCATGATCTGGCTTCGGTGGATGAACTGGCTGTGTTGGATGGAGGAAAATGCATTTTGCAGCTGCGTGGTGTCAGACCGTTCAAGTCAGATAAATACGATCTGACCCAGCATCCGAACTACAAGCTCACTGCCGGTGCCGATAAGAAAAACACGTTCAGCATCGAGGTGTTTCTTGACCATCGGCTGAAGCTCAAGCCCGGTGATAAGTACGAAGTGGTTGACGCAGATCATGCCAAGTAAGTTTGTTCCGGTGACGAAGATGTCATGGGTGCGCTGCTGACAACAGAATAAGAAGGGGCGGCGAGCTGCCGCCTCTTTACATAGCCAGGTTTCTGATTGGGATTGGAAATCTGGCTATATGTTTGCCCATTTGCAGGTGCACATGCAGATGGAAAATCACTATTCATCAGCCCACAAGGGCGCAGCGTACAAGGAGGTACACATTTATGGCATTTTTCAACAGCGCAGTAACCGTTCTTCAGACCCTCGTTATCGCACTGGGTGCCGGTCTCGGCATCTGGGGAGCAATCAACCTGCTGGAAGGCTACGGCAACGACAACCCTGGTGCCAAGTCTCAGGGTATGAAACAGCTGATGGCTGGCGGCGGCGTGGCACTGATCGGCACGACTCTGGTGCCGCTGCTTTCTGGTCTGTTCGGTTAAGCGAAAGCTGTCGGAGCGAAGATTCCGACCGGGCGGCGAAAGCTGCCTGTTACATAGTCAGGTGCAGGCAATCTCCGCAGCTGGCTATTTTCTGCGCTCTCCGGCAGGTGCACATGTTGGAAGTATGACGCAGAACCGCAGTTTAGAATCGCACCGGCTGATAGGCCGGACAAGTTACAGGAGGACAAATCTATGGCGTTTCTTACTACAACTGCATCGGCACTGTCTCTTTTCTCACAGCTGTTCATGCTTCTGTCCCGGATGGCGAAGCTGTTCGGCGTGTTTGCGTAAGGAAGGAGGCGGCTCATGCAGAGTATCCTTGAACAGATCACAGATTGGCTCAAGAGCATGATCATCAGCGGTATCATGGGAAATCTTTCAGGGATGTTCGATTCGGTCAACCAGCAGGTTGGACAGATCGCAGGCGATGTGGGAACCACACCGGCGAACTTTTCACCTGCGGTCTTTTCTATGATCCGCAACATCTCAGAATCCGTGATCCTGCCCATTGCCGGAATGGTGCTGACTTTCATCGCCTGTTATGAGCTGATCCAGATGCTCATTGAGCATAACAATCTGGCAAATTTCGAGACATGGACATTTTTCAAATGGGTCTTTAAGACCTTTCTGGCAGTGACCCTTATCTCGAACACATTCAATATCACGATGGCTGTCTTTGATGTAGCGCAGCAAGTGATCTCCCGAAGCGGCGGTCTGATTTCCGGCAGTACGTCCGTCAGCGATGCGACCCTGACAGCAATGCAGGCTACACTGGAAGGCATGGACTTGGGACCGCTGCTGGGACTGTATTTGCAGACCTTTGTGGTTCAGGTCACGATGCTGGCGTTGTCGGCAATCATCTTTGTCATCGTGTATGGCCGAATGGTGGAAATATATCTCATGGTGAGCCTTGCACCGATTCCGTTCGCAACCTTTGGAAACCATGAGCAGAGCCATACCGGTCAAAACTATCTGCGCTCCCTGTTTGCACTGGGATTTCAGGGCTTTCTTATCATGATCTGTGTGGGCATCTATGCAGTTCTGATTCAGAACCTGTCCTTTTCGGATAACATCATCAGCAGCATTTGGGGCGTTATGGGCTATACGGTTTTGCTGGCATTTACCCTATTTAAGACGGGAAGCCTAGCGAAGTCCGTGTTTGCAGCGCACTAAGGAGAGGAGGAATGATTCATGGCATCTTATATTTCTGTGCCGCGAGACCTTTCAAAGGTCAAAACTAAGGTCTTTATGAACCTGACCAAACGGCAGATTCTCTGCTTCGGAGCCGGTGCGCTGATTGGCGTTCCGGTTTTCTTTTTGCTCAAATCCAGCGGAAATCTGAGCCTTGCTGCACTTGGCATGATGGCAGTGATGCTGCCGCTCTTCTTTCTTGCCATGTACGAGAAAGACGGTCAGCCGCTGGAAGTGGTGGCAAAGCACTTCCATGAGGAAAAGTTCAAGAGGCCGAAAACGCGGCCTTACAAAACAAAAAATTACTATGCACTGCTGGTTCAGCAGGCAGACGTGGAAATGGAGGTAAATCGCATTGTTCAAAATTCTCGAAAAGCTGACAGCGAAGAATAAAAAGCAGGATGACATCCGAATGCCGTCTCATCTGTCAGCCGCAGAGCAAAAACAGGTGCAGACGGTGATTGAGCGTGCAAGGGGTGACCGCACGGTTCCGCATTCGGCACAGGAGAGCATTCCTTTTCAGCGGATGTTCCCGGACGGTATTTGCCGTGTGACGGACAATTACTACACCAAAACCATTCAGTTTCAGGACATCAATTACCAGCTGGCGCAACAGGAAGATCAGACGGCTATCTTTGAGGAATGGTGCAGCTTCCTGAACTTCTTTGATTCCAGCATCCGCTTTGAGCTTTCTTTTATGAATATGGCTACGGATGCCTCGAATTTTGAGAAGATGGTGCGCATCCCGTACCAGAAGGATCATTTCAACCCGGTGCGCACGGAGTACAGCACCATGCTGCGCCGCCAGCTTGCCCAGGGCAACAACGGCCTGACCAAGACAAAGTACCTGACGTTTGGCATTGAAGCAGAATCCATGAAACAGGCAAAGCCGAGGCTCATTCACATTGAGATCGACCTGATGAACAACTTCAAACGCTTGGGTGTCCGGGCAAAATTGCTGAACGGCAAGGAACGGCTTCATCTGATGCACGATATGTTCCACATGGGTGACCATGACCGATTCAATTTCGATTGGAAGTGGTTGCCGGAGAGCGGGCTGTCGGTAAAGGATTTTATTGCGCCGACCGGTTTTGCCTTTCCGAAAAACCGTATTTTTCAGATGGGCGGGATGTATGGCTCTATGTCCTATCTCCAGATCACGGCTTCCGACCTGTCGGATCAGCTGCTGAAGGATTTTCTGGATATGGAATCCAGCCAGATTGTAACCATGCACATTCAGTCAGTAGACCAGAATAAAGCTATCAAATCCATCAAGCACACCATTACGGAGTTGGACCGTTCCAAGATTGAGGAACAGAAGAAAGCTGTCCGTTCCGGATACGATATGGACATCATTCCGTCCGATTTGGCAACTTACGGTAAGGACGCAAAGGCACTGCTGAAGGAATTACAGAGTCAGAATGAGCGTATGTTCCTGCTGACCTTTCTGGTGATGAACACCGGCGAGACGGAGCAGGAGCTGGAAACTAACGTGTTTCAGGCTTCCAGCATTGCACAGAAGTACAACTGCAACCTGCGCCGTCTGGACTTTCAGCAGGAGCAGGGGC
>ERZ773131.2178-NODE-2178-length-12877-cov-6.583762_pt1 | contig 12877 bp, 11 predicted proteins | sample MGYA00511082_ERZ773131 | MGnify/ENA primary metagenome ERZ773131 (study PRJEB29015, sample SAMEA2737813) | human gut metagenome | biome: human gut; feature: human-associated habitat; material: faeces | place: China | collected 2012 ... | reverse complement strand
CAATTCATCTTCAACATATCTTTGTATTGCCCTTCTTAGTGGTCTTGCACCATATTTTAAATCTGTTCCCTTTTCAAGTAAATAGTTTTTAGCTTCATCTGTAAGAATTAATCCTATATTTTTATCATTAAGTACATCTTTTAAATTATTATCTCTTAATGAAATCTTTGAAATACAATTCTTATTTTTTTCATATACCTTGGCAAAAGCAGGAACTACCAAATCCATACCCTTGATATGCTCCAAACGGCTCACCACGCCAATGGTTATAATATTCTTATTTTCTCTTTTTTTATCAGTAATCTGAATATAACCAGGCAAGGCGTTATATATGGTATAATGCGCATGAGCAGGAATACGACGGATGGAAGAATCAAATAAAGAACAACTCCCAAAGAAGTTTTTCTCTGCTCTAAGTGTAATACAGGTAAAAGCTCTCAATACATGACTCTGCAAAAACTTTAACAGTTTCATTGCTTTTGCTCCATATACATCAGCATTGGTATGAGCTGTCGCAACGATACTTTTCTGCCCCATCAGTTTTAACAGGATGATGGGAATGGCACCAGGTGCCATATACTGTACATGTACAACATCAGGTCTAAGAGATAATTTTATCTTCCATAAATTTTTCAAGAGGAACAAGATTCCCTTCACTCCTCCCAATCGTACTCCTGCTTTTGAAAAGAGTACCACTTTACTACCCGCATCTTCATACAGCTTCACCATATTTTCGGTATGCTCGAAATAACAGGCAGTTGTCACTTGATGCCCACCCTGTATCAATGCACGCACGAGATTCAGGGTTTGTATTTCCGTACCTCCAGTCAAGAGGCACGGAATTGCTATTAATACTTTCATGAATTGCAAAATAAGTGAATATCACTTCTATCGTTTTCCTGATATTTTATGCTTATAGTAAGCCAATACAGGCCCTAAATCAGAGAAGCAGATATTGATAAAACATCTAGTACGAAGGAAATCTTTCAGCCAATGCCAAATAGTGATATCGCCCTCTTTTACGTAAAGTAAATCGATACTATAGTTCATCATATAAGTCTTACGGAACTTCTTCCAATTTATCTTCTTGGAAGCATCCACATAATATGCATGAAGATTCGCACCGGCACATGTTGATGCGTATGCTAAACCTTCATTTCTGAAATTAACCTCCATAAAATAGTTCTTACCTTCTTTTGTATGCAAAAACTCCACACTAAATGGTCCGTGATAGCCAGATGCATGAAGAAAATGCTCTATCTTTTGCACATCAACATTAAAGCTATCCATATTCTCAAAGACACCAAAGGCACCAGCACCAACTAATCTTGGCCAATGGCGATACTTATGAATAGCACCACCCATTACAACACCTTGATTGGTACTTACACCTACAGCGTCTATCTCGTATTCTTTTTCTATAAATTGCTGCAAGAGAAACTTTTGGCAATGGCTATTTTCCTGCAATGCTATCTTTAGCTCTTCTATATTTTTACAAATATGAATATCCTCTTTTGCGCCCTTGCTGCTTACCAAAGGCTTGGTAAGTAAAGGAAATACCAAAGATATTCCATCCAAAGAAGTCTCCCTATCATAAACAACAGATTGAGGAACATCCAAGCCACATTGCTTTGCCAACTCACATTGTGCAGCCTTATTAAACAAATTACCAATCTGCTTACCTCGGCAAGGAGTCAGAAACCATTCAGAAAGTTTGGCCTCACGAGCATCAACCCATTCTGCTGCAGCATCAAAGGTTGTCATCAGATACTGACCTTTAACATGAGATAACTGTTCTAACAGAGACATACATTCATCTAGCTCCGATACAACATATAGGTTATTAGCTTTCAGATACTTGCTATATTTTACATAGCATGTATCCTCATGGCATACTAAAATCAGTACTTGCGCAATGTGAGCTTCTCCGAAACTTCTGACAGCACTAAGCGTATTATGCGTAGAATCACCTATAATAATTACCTGATTCATTTCACTCTAAAATATAATTCCTTATCCCATTTGTTTGCCCAAAGGAATACTGGAGGCAATACTCCACTCCATGGTTTGCCACAAGGAGCCTTTGGATCAATATAAGCATCAATTGCTTTCAATTTTACGGCATGCTCTTTCTTATTCATTCTAACAAGACAAGCCTGTTTCCAATCAATCTTCCAACAGTTATAGAACCAGAACCATACACAGTATTCATACTGCTTGGCGTTGGGGCAAATCTTATCAAATAAATGAGATACAATATTGCTCGTAGTTACATGATCCGACCAACCTTCTCCATTTTTATGAGGATAGAACACAGATACATCATTCTGACCATCCACTATTTTGTGTATAAGACTAGAAAGTTTATCTGTTTGAGAATCACTCTCTAGAACTCCACCATCTGGATAATCCAAGAAATGGATATATTCTTGAGACAACCCATATTCTTTCGCTGCACGAATAGTCAACTGTCGGCGCTGACGGATTAACTCGCTTTCATCAATGTCACAACAGCCAGCATGACTTTTACCACCCCCCGTCATGATAATCAATTCAACTCGTTTTCCCTGCGCTATCAAACGCTGCATTAAACCACAACATCCGAACACCTCATCGTCAGGATGTGGGGCAACTATGACAGAAAGATTAGATAAAGACAAAGCAGAGTAATGCCTTGCTTTCATACGAATTATATATATACGGAATCGCCTTATTACATCTTTGACCATACCAAATTATTTTATCCAAATCTACAAACCTGATTTATTCATTTCCAGATATACTTTCTCCAAGTTAGATATCATTACTGAAGGAGTTATTCTCGTCTCTATAACATTTTGCAATTTACCAACCATCAATGATGTTTCTTCTTCATGAGAGAATACCCAGTCTATTGCTTCTGCAATTTGTAGGATGTTATTTGTGTCAACAAGCAACCCATTATCTTTATTTCGTACGAACTCTGTAACCGCTCCAAAACATGGGGCAATAAAAGGCGTTCCCATATAACAAGCTTCAAACGGAACTAACCCGAAAGCTTCTCCTACTTTGGTAAGCGATAATATCAAATCTGCAGCTCTATAAACCTCCTGAATATTTGATATTTGTTTACCTGTAAATACAACTTTATCACTTACACCTTCAGACTTAGCCAATTGTTTAAGATTATACAAATCATTTTCCTTACCACCACCAGCAATCAACAATCTTAGAGAAGGATACTTTGATGATATTTTTGCAAAAGCTTTAATTGCATGATCATGCCCTTTATGCGGTGATAACTGTCCTACAGACGCCATCAACTTTACTTGCGAATCAAATCCCAACTTCTCTTTAGCCTTATCTTTAGTTAGAGGAGTAAACAAAGAATGAATATCAATAGAATCATATAAAGCACGACTCTCTACGAACTTACCCTTACTTGTAAAACGAGACTGAGAATACTTCGACACACACAATACCAAAGAACAACACTCCTGAACTTTTTTACCAGGAATCCATTCTTCTGCTTGACTCCTAAAATGCCCGATAATCTTTATACCAGCATCATGACTTGGCTTTAACCACCAATAGCAATCAGGGCGAAGAAGATTAACATGGAGTATTTTAATCCCATTTTTTTGGAGATAACGAGCTAATTTCAAACCAAAAAGCATTCGTTTCAGCATATCGGTACCACGCAATGGATGATGCCAATAATCACTACCATGCCACCACGTTAATTTAGAAGCAAGAAAAACTTTATGACAATCAAGTTTCTCATATTCTTTTTGATAATCACGGGGAAAGGGGAATATCAGATAAGGCTCAAACTGACATCGATCAAGATTATCTATAATCGTATATAAAACCCTTTCGGCTCCAGCAAAAATATAACTCCAGTCTAAATAGGCAATCTTTATTTTCTCCATCACTATTTCATTAATTTTTCAAAATAACGTTCATAGTTTTCATAAAATTTCTTCAAACTAAAAGATGTTTCTGCTTTCTTTCTAGCCTCTAAACTCATTCTCTCCAGTAAGACTCGATTTACCGCAAGTTGTTCTATCCTAGAAACAAAAGACTTCGCATCCTTCGGATTCTCTATCAAAAATCCATTCACTCCCTCATCAACAAGAGCATCCGTGATACCTTGAAGATGTGACACAACAGGAACAGCACCATTTATCATCGCTTCCGCAATCACAAGTCCAAAAGAATCCAACTGAGTTGGATATAAAAAAACGTGAGCATTTGCCATATACTGATAAACCCCACTTGCTGGAATTACTCCTGTAAAATCAACAATACCATCTTTTATATCCTGAGCCATTTCTCGACGAAGTTGCTCTTGCAGAATTCCCTTGCCTATAATGGTTAAATGGAAATCAAGTCCGTGATTTCTAAGTATCTTAACAATTCCAGGCAATGTAAGTACACCCTTATGTTCATAAAGTACACCAACAAATACCAATTCCAATCTGTTGCCTCTATTTGAAACCACACTATATTTTGAAGGCAATTCTACTCCATGAGAAATTGCGACAATTTTATCCGCATACATTCCATGCGAATAAGAATTGAAATTATCCCTAACTCCTGGTGTTGGTGCTACCCATCCATCTACATATTTGCCATTGATCGCCGCTATTCGATAAAAATCTGATGTATCATTATGAATTATATGAACCACTTTGGATATTCGCTTACAGTATGGCAACACAAATTGGGTTGGAGCATTATAATTATTGATTAACAAATCAGCTTTCAGTCGCCAAATTAAAAAAAACAATTTAACATATCTGCTGATTTTTGAAAATTGATGAAGCTGATGTACCCTAATATTCTTGTCCCTTTCAAAAAGTTGGTGTTCAAATTCTGGTTGTTCTGCATGTGTGGTAATAATATGAAGCTCATTATCATCACCTTTAAGAACATCACAAAGGTTATAAACATATTTACTCAATCCACTACCTTTAGTCAGTGAATTAACTGTTATAATAATTTTCATTGTGTCTCTTTTTATCATTATATCCAATAATACGTGCAGGATTTCCAACAACAATTGCATTGTCAGGAACATTTTTCACAACAACAGATCCAGCACCAATAACAGCATTTGCACCTATAGTGATACTGCCTATACATACAACATTTGCTCCAAAATCAACGTATTCCTTTATGACTGGGGCATCAAGCGGCTTGTCTGTAGCCTTCGTACCAATCGTACTATTTTGCCGAAAGATACAACCTTTTCCTACATATTTTGCACGTATGATTGTACTAAAACTATGCTCAAAATATAATGCTCCACCTTCAATATAATTATCTTCATTATGGGAAGCCAGTTCTAGCCGAACATTTTCTCTACATAGGAATTTTAAAGATTTTGGAAAATTTGGACATCGCGATAGTAGATGTTTCGAAAGTCTTTTCTTTTTGTTAACAGAAAAACAAATTGGGCATAATATCCAGAAGTAGCTAAATTCATTTCATGTTGCCATCTATATAAATCTGCATCAAAAAGAGACTTAAATTGGCTACATTTCATATATTTATATAATAGCCAAAATCTTAGAAAATTGATATAATAAATTACTTTTTGCATTTTGTTGGAAAACGATTAACTAATATTTTCAAGTATGTTTCTGATAGAACATACGATACAAAGAAGATGATTAACGGAGATAAGAAATACAAATAAGGAGAAACATCATTTCCAATTCTAAAAAGAATCTCAATAAGTACCCAATGAACAATATAAATGTGAATAGAATTTACCCTGCCAATCCTACTAATAATATTCGAGTTATTAATATTAACATGTAGAAAAAAACAAAAGATAGAAACAGCTAACAATGCTGTTGTAAAATAATATGCTCTATGCATTCCTACCCCATCATAAAAGCCATATCTCCTTAATATTATACTACTGATTGCAAGCAACAAACATCCTATAGCTAGATGAAATTTAGATAAACACAAATTAATTTTTGAAAGAGCTAATCCTATAAGCCAATATATCAAGCAAATAATAGTACCATGTGTATGAAAGTTATCATTGGCGTAGATTTGCAAAAATATCCAAGATAATATCGAAATTAGTAACATGATACGCAAAGGTAAATGGCTAAAGCAGAACTTTTTCTTTATTTGTTGTATTGTATTTAACACAAAGTACAAAATTACCATTAAATATAAATATGATTGAATATACCACAAAGGAGGGCAGAAAAGATTCGTACACGTCCATAAGATGGAAAGATCATATTCAGTTAATTCTCTCCAAAATAAAAACTTAATACCCCCCCATGTCACATAGAGGAAGACTGAGCCAACAAATAAATATGATATTTTTGAAATGGCTTTACGTAATTTTCTTTTTTCTTTTTCCATTGACGTAGAATGAAAATAATAGCCACTTATAATGAGAAAAACAGGAACTGCACAATCCAGTAAATCTTGCATTTTCATTCCAAAAATGCAAGTATGATTTACAATTACAACAAATGCCATTACAGCTCTTAAAACATCAATTGAGCCATTTCTATTTACAGCTTGCATACTACCACGCCTAAAAGTTTATTCAAGTACTCGATAGATTCTTGTTTTGATTGAGATAATTTATCATTCACGACCTTCCAATTTATATTTGCTTGCGCTATCTCCTTGTAGGTTTTATCAGCAGTAAGAATTCTATCTGTCAATCCTAGAAAATTCAAGACTTCCAAGATTCTACCATTGCTGCCGGAATGAGAACCAGAAAGGGGTACATAAATGAATGGTCGTTCTAATATTATAGACAACACTACACCATGAAATGAAGCAGTAACAACAAGTAATGAATTTACTATATTAGAAAGCCATTGTTCAACAGTAGCATATGAATATAAAGCCTGCTTACCAAACAGTTCTTGACCTTGGGTATAGCCATCCGCAGGCGTAACAACCAAATCCAAATGTTGACATTGAATATAAGAATTCAATTCTTCAAAGCGAATGTCATCACAACTTTGAATATTCAAACTGTAAATGAAGACATAAGGTTGGCTCGTTAGAGGCTTACATTTAGGACAAAGATTCATATAAGACTCTTTGCTCAAAAGAAAAGTAGGATCAAGAACCTTTATAGCAGTAAAACCTAATTCTTCGCATAGAGTAACTCCAGACTGCTCTCTACAAGATATTGCATCCATTCTACTTAAAGCTTTCTTTAAAACTGAATACACATCTTTAGGATAATCAGCTGCATTAAACCCGAAACTTGGAGCATAGGCTATTCTTTTTATTTCAGGACTTCCAAAATTTAAAAAATATGCTTCATTATCTGCATTATTTAGAATTTGGGACCATACTTGATCACTACCAACAATGTAACAATCTGCTTTGGGAGGATTGTCTTGTAGTTCCTTCAAAGTCTTATACATCCTTTCAGACAAGGCTAAATTTGTCTGTCGAAAATAATCGAACTTTCGAAGTTTATCATGTTTCTCCTTACTCTTTAATAGACAATACTTCTGCGGAGATACAAAGTATAAAAATAATTTATATATTTTCAACTTTTCAAGGATACGCCTTGGTAAGCCTTTAGCACGTTCTGTAGCAAAACGGATTACAAATGGCTGATGCCCCATCTGCTTTAGCTTTTCCTGCATCGCCCAGCACTGAAGCATCATACCATAGTTGGCATTTCCATGCCAAAATGTTAGAACACCTATTTTCATTATTAATGTATAAACTGATGTACTGCCTTTAAAATAGAAGAGGGTACAGCCTTTCTAACAACATCTTTACATTGCTCTTTCAAAACCATTTTTTTATCAGTAAGAGCGTTCTGTATTATTTCCAAAGCATCACTTTCGTCTTTCGAATTAGTGAAGACCTCTAACAAAATAGGTTTATCAAAGATTTCAGAAGAATAAAACTTTTCTGCAGCAACATGAAATTCTTCTTTTGATGAAGCTGAGAGATACTCAAAACCTAAATCTTTTGAGAAATGACGAAGTAAATCAGGTGATTGCTGACCATAATGTCCTGCAGCAGCCATATATGGATCGGCAGCATCTCCAAAGATAGCACATGGATGACCATAAAGTCTAAATTCTGTACCACGACCATTATTGATGATCATAAGTCTGATATTTTTGCCAACATGTCTGTTACCCAACACATTCATATCATAGAAGAATGCTAAATCACCAAACACTCCAAAATAGAGTTTCGTAGGATTTGCAAAAGAAGCCCCAATCAAAGTAGAAACTCCTCCATCAATACCAAATCCTCCTACATTACATTTACCAAAAACATTTTCTGGCAGCCTGAAAAAATTCCAAGAACGCAAACTATTATATATTCCGAGATGTAATTGAGTACCCTTTGGTAGCTTTGATATATATTTTTGGGCAATCCACGCATTTCCAAATGGCAATTCAGGCAATTGAGATACAGCAAACTCATACTCCTCCTTACAAGAATTCAAATATTGATCATTATTTTCACCTATACGTGAATAATGCTCAAAGAAAGCAAATTCTGGCATCATAAATACACTGTCTAATGCACGAAATGGATCACGAAAAGCTCCATCTTCACTAACACGCCATACTTTCTTACCATTTGGATGATAGCAACCAGTCACTTCACCGATATGAATCAGAAGATTAATATCCGTATTTATGGACTTATAATGTTTCTGACAGCATACCAACTCTAGATTAATGGAATATTTTCCTCTATAGCCACTAGTATGATCACAAAAGACAACTGCATTGTTAGATGAACAAAAGTTCTCTATTGCATTTATTTCCCTTTCTGAAAAATCATTATGCGAACCTACAAATATCGCAATTCTGCCTTTTTCAGATAATTCAGGAAGTTTATCAAATATAGTATATCTCTTAATTTTTTTTGCTAACGGCAAAACTTTTACCGAAAAATCTGTACTATATGCAGTAAACAAATTTATATGTACAGGACCACCACCATTCAAGGTAAGTGCAGCTAAAGCCTTATTAGCCTCTATCATGCAATAATGTTCATCATCATCAGAATTCACGAAAGGTAAGGTTACGCCCTCAACTGCAATATCATTAGGACGCTGTCGTCTATCAATCGTCTGATCAATAAGATGCCCTATAGAAAAATCTCCTCTATGAGAAGTTACAGCCAAAACTGGCAACTTTCGATAATAAGCCTCTGTTAATCCTGGAAGATAATTACGTGAAGCTGTTGCTCCCGTACAAGTCAACACCACTGGTTCTTTTGTTTCTGCAGAAAGACCACAAGCCAAATAAGCAGCACTACGTTCATCAACACAAGAATACATTTCAAACCATGGATCCTGTTGAACGCTACCAACAAAGCCCTTATTAGAACTTCCAGGAGATGCAATAATTTTCTTAATGTTATATTGTTTAAGTAAAGATATCAAAATTTGAGCATTACGCTCATTAGTATAATATTTTTTTTCCATTTTTTACTCCTTTTACAAAATAAGTTATTAACAATCAAAAGACATTATAGTTCATATCATCATAACTCAATAATGCTGAACCGCCAGTCATATATATTATATCACCAACGATAGCCTTACCAAGATTACTAACTAGGAACAATGCTCCATTGGCAATTTCTTCTGGCATTATCCATCTTCCTAAAGGACTATGAGTATCCAACATATTAGAGTCTTCCCTTTTTCCCAACATTGGAGTAGCAGTTCGTCCAGGTGCTATTCCATTAACTGTAATACCATAAGGAATAAGACTTTTAGCTAATCCCATTGTAAAACCTTTAATCCCCCACTTACTGATAATGTAAGCAGATATTGCAGGACGAAGGCTAGAAGAAGAAGCAATATTAAGAATATTTCCTTTAATTTTATTCTTAACCATATATTTTCCAAACATTTGAGAAAGAAAAAAAACTGCCTTTAAATTTGTATCCAGCACTTTGTCATATTGCTCCTCCGTAGCATTTGGAAGCACAGCACCTAAAACGCCTGCATTATTAACTAAAATATCGATATGTTTTAGACCTTGAAACTTTATATCAGTTAACATCTGATTAAAAGTAGGCTCAAAAGTTTCAATATTCAAATTATTCATTGTATATCCCCAAACTCTGCCCTTAGACTCAAGTTTTTGTATTGCGCTATCAAGCTTTTCCTGATTACGACCTGTTAGAATCACAGCCGCTCCTGCATTTAAAAAAGTTTGTGCAATAGCAAAGCCAATACCACTTGTACCTCCAGTTATCAATGCACATCGTCCTTTTAACAACTCATTTGGGGCTAAAGTTGCTAAATTTACTTGAACGATATCAGGTTCACCGTGAAGTAAAAATGAAATTGCTTGTTTTATTTTTAATTTAATTCCCATTACTAAACGTTTTGAATTTGCTAAAGATTTTCTTATTAAAAAATGACTTCTCAGCTGCATCTAAGCCAAACAAATAGATTATCACACCTGAAGATATAAAGCTTGATATAAGAACAACTATCAAACGCCAAATGTTTTCAGACATTTGAAAATAAATCACCATAGGTAAAATTGCAGACATTATTCCTACTATGTGTGTTTTGGCAACAACACCCAATAGATACAATCGTGCAGGAATTCCTGTCATTCCATGAACCAAATAGTACCTAACAAATATTAATCCCCAATACACAATTACGAAAATGTAATATGCTACAATAGAAGATGCTCCTAATTTAAAAGCTAACCATGTAAGTGGAAAAGGTAAACAACCAAAAACTGTAATCCATATCTGATAATGCTTGATATTACCATGAGCCATCTGAAGTGTCACCAAAGTATTTCCTAGAAGTGTGGTAAAAGAAGATAATATGGTCCAAACAACAAACAAATAAGCACCTTCTGGAGGAGTACCAAGCCATAAGTTTAATATCTGGTGAGATTCTATCATCAAGGGTAAAGATATGATATACATAATATAGAAAGAAAATCTTGTACCTCTACATGCCAAAACAAAAGCTTCATTTTTTTCTCCACTCGCATAAAGTTTAGTAATCTGCGGTCTTAAAGCAGTCATGAAATTATCAACAAACTGTTGGATAATACCATTTACTTGCACTGCTACGCCACGTGCTGCATTTGTAACAACACCAAAGAAAATATTCATTAGCATATTAACTCCTTGGGTGTTAAGTAACCACGTAGTATTACCAAAGAAATTTCATCCTGCGAACCCACACATTTCTCGGAATAGCCCTTTATGAAAAGATAATCGAAGGCTACATTCTGCAAAACATCTTATACTATATATCCAATATATGCTCGTAGTTATAATAGAAACAACAACACCAAGCAAAGAACAAGTTATCAACTTGTCAATAGGTGAAATCATAATTACATAACAGACCAACAACTTCCAAAACGCATCAAAAATAGTCATATAGGCAAAAGCTGACATTTTTTCATGCGCAATAATTGCTGAATTAAATGGAATATTAAGCAGCCCTATAAAAGTAGTTAATGCTGCGCAATGGAGACACCACTGTGCAGCTACTTCCCTACCAACAGGTATATTCATTTCATTATTTAGAAACCATACGCCAAAAGACTCTATCAACAGTACAATCAACAAACTCATAAATAATTGCACTGATACAGAGGTTGAAAAAACTATTTTTAATCTATTGGAATCTCCTTTACCAAGTTCTACTGTTATAAATCGACTGATTGCAGCACACATGGAACTAGTAATAATACTAAACATTGTAAGAAAACCTGCAACCACATTATAGATTCCATAATTCTCTATTCCCAAAGCTTGCAAAAGTACTCTTGATGTATAAACTCCTATCAACATAAGAAAAATCATCCTTATGTAAAGCAATATTGTATTCTTCGCTATACGTTTATTATTAGATATATTTTCAGACATACCATTTTTTATTTTCAACAATTTATAAACTTAGTCCTGATTACAATTGCCAATGTGGAACAACAACAAAAGGAAAGCGCGCTTTCGACCTGCAATTTAGATATATATCAGGATGCTGTCCATTATGAGTTTTGCTCGCCACTATCTGCAATCACTAAACAGCGACTTCTAGCAACTGCTCCGAGCAAATCATCAAGATTTAATTTAAAATCCTGGCGAACCTCAAAGAAAATTTGATGATTTTGATCTGTAAATCCATGACCACAGAATACTATCAGATAAAAATCTATCGGGTGTTTATTTACTCTTGCCGTAAGATCATTAATCTTTAGAGCTTCTAAATAAAAATTATTTTTATCAAATACACTTATCTCGTCATCCTTCCAGGCTCCACCTTCTGGAGACTTGAAGAAATTCAGAAAATTATCTTTATCTATGTGAACACCACGAAGAGGAGCGTTTCCTCTACCATCACTTATAATTAAGTATAGTTTGGTCTCATAATCATTACTTTTTTTCTTCTGTTACGTTTGACGTAAATGACTCTATAATAGAAGGTACAAATCGCTCATTAAAACCAGCAATAAACCTACTATACAATGATATGCCCACGGATTTGATACGGTGATATCTTTAAGAACTAATCCGGTATCAATAAATAAAATGGCTACAAAAGCAAAGATTCCTCCACAAAACAAACGGGCAAAAGCCTCTAAATAATGGATATCTTTAGATGCCAAACCTGTCATATTCATTTTTCCAAATCTTGACCAAATAGAGACATAAGAACCAAGAACACCCAGTTCTAAGCCGACTATTTGTTCATCAGAAAACACGGCACTAAAGTAACCTGCTATTAGAGACAAAACAACTATTATCGTTGATACGCCTAAAATAAGGTATCTACTTTGTTCTTTGTTTCTGGCTTTTAGAAAAGTAACCATCTATATTTCCATACACCCTCTGAACCACCTTTATGTAAAGGCGATTC
>ERZ773131.2176-NODE-2176-length-12882-cov-5.141031_pt1 | contig 12882 bp, 9 predicted proteins | sample MGYA00511082_ERZ773131 | MGnify/ENA primary metagenome ERZ773131 (study PRJEB29015, sample SAMEA2737813) | human gut metagenome | biome: human gut; feature: human-associated habitat; material: faeces | place: China | collected 2012 ... | reverse complement strand
AACCCATCCGTCTGCCTTGTATCAAGGCCCCGCTCTTGGTGCTCTGTGGCAGCCTGAACCCAATCACAAAGCGGCAGTTGGAGTACGGCGCAGCTCACGGCGGCATCCGTATATCGCTGCAAAGCGAGCAACTTACCCCCGACTACTTCGCAAGCCCAGCGGGTCAGGATTTCCTGACACAGATCGAGCAGCAGATGCAAGGCCGCTGCGATATGCTGATTGACACCGGCGGCACCGAGACTGCCAGGGACACCTCCGCAGTCGAGCAACTACGCGGGCAGATTGCTGGGCAGCTGGGTCTGCTGATGGCTCTGCTGCTTAAACGTCCTGCCGCAGACCACTACCTGCCGATGATTATCGGCGGCGATACACTGATGGGCTTTATGCAGCAGCTGTCGGAGGCGGAAATTTCGCCCCTGGGCGAGGCTGCACCGGGCGCAGTGCTCTTCACCGCACCGATGGCCACCCATCTTTCCCGCATTATCGTCTCCAAGTCCGGCGGATTTGGAGACGAGGACCTGCTCAGCAGGATACGTCAGAATTTGCAGAAAGGAACGGAAGATGATGAAGCAGTATCAACTTGCCATGCCGCAGCAGGTATTTAGCGGTGAGACTGGCATGCAGGCGTTGGAATCGCTGGCGGCCCGACATAAAAAAGCAGCCGTCTTTACGGATGCAGGCATCCGGGCATCCGGTGTTCTGGAACGCCCGCTGGCCGAACTGGACAAAGCGGCAGTACCTTATGTGGTGTATGACACCCTACCCGCCGAACCCACCTGCGATCAGGCCCAGCAGGTCATCGATACCTTCCGTGAGAGCGGTGCAGACTTGATTGTCGCCGTCGGCGGCGGCAGCGTGATGGACATTGCTAAGCTGGCCTCCATCACGGCGGACGGCAGTTGCACGGTACGCGATCAGTTGAAAGATCCGCGCATCGGCAAAAAGACTGTCAAGACCATTATGATTCCCACCACGGCGGGCACCGGCTCTGAGGCAACGCCCAACAGCATCGTGGCGGTGCCCGAAGAACAGTTGAAAGTCGGCATCGTCAATCCCGAAATGATCGCGGATGCGGTCATTCTGGACGGCGAGATGATCCGTCGCCTGCCACGCAAAATCGCAGCTTCCACCGGCATCGACGCACTGTGCCACGCTATTGAGTGTTATACTTCTGCTAAGGCCAACCCTTTCAGTGATTTGTTCGCGATGCAAGCGTTGCGGCTCATCTTCGCCAATTTGGAAAAAGCCTGCGACGACGCCGACGCGCTGGACGCGAAGGAAAAAATGATGCAGGCCGCCTTCTACGCAGGCGTTGCCATCACCTGTTCTGGCACCACAGCCGTGCATGCGCTGTCCTACCCGCTGGGCGGGCGGTACCACATCCCGCATGGCGTTGCAAATGCCATTATGCTGATGCCGGTCATGCAGTTTAATAAGTCTTGCTGCAGAAAGAAATTTGCAGAGGTTTATGATGCTGTTGGAGGCACGGGAGCCGGCACAGACACAGAAAAGGCTGACTGGGTCATCAATCAGATGGATGCTATGGTAAAGCATCTGGACATCCCCACATCGCTGAAACCCTACGGCGTGACCGAAGCTGACCTGCCCGCGTTGGTAAAGGCCGGTATGGATGTACAGCGGTTGCTGGTGAACAACCCACGCACTGTCACAGCGGCAGACGCTGAGGCACTCTACCGCGCGATTCTGTAAAGGGAGCGTACAATGAAAGAGATAAAAGGTATTATCGTTCCGATTTTGACGCCGATGCACGAGGACGAGACCGTCAACTATGAGGAACTTGTCAACCAGATCGAGCGGCTGATTGCCGCAGGTGTGCACGGCATTTTTGTCTTTGGTACCAACGGCGAGGGCTATATCCTCGACGAGGAAGAGAAAGCCGAGATCATCCGTGTGGCGGTTAAGGCCGTCAACGGCCGCGTGCCGGTTTACGCAGGTACAGGCTGCGTCAGCACCCGTGATACGATTCGTATGTCCCGAAAAGCCAAGGAACTGGGGGCGGATGTGCTCTCCATCATTACGCCGAGCTTTGCTGCAGCCTCCCAAGAAGAACTCATCCAGCATTATGAGACGGTTGCAAACGCAGTGGATATGCCGATCCTGCTGTACAACATCCCCGCACGCACGGGCAACGCTTTGGCCCCTGCCACAGTGCAAAAGCTGTCTCAGGTGGCAAACATTGTGGGCGCAAAGGATTCCAGCGGTAACTTTGACAATATCTTGCAGTATATCGAGAAAACACGCGGGGGCGATAAACCGTTCACCGTGCTGTCCGGCAACGATTCCCTGATCCTGTGGACACTGCTGGCGGGAGGCAAAGGCGCCATCGCAGGCTGTGCCAACGTTTTTCCTCACACGATGGTGAGCATCTACGAGAAGTTCACTGCCGGAGATCTTGAGGGGGCGCGCAGGGCACAGGACAGCATCCGTCCTTTCCGTGATATTTTTAAGTTTGGCAACCCCAACACCATCGTCAAAACGGCGGTCAAGGAACTGGGGTATCCGGTAGGACTGTGCCGCGCACCTTTCAACAGCTTGTCCCCGGCGGGATTGGACGCCCTGCGCAAGGCACTGCAAACCTGCCGTGACAACGGCCTTTGCTAAAGGAGGCAGCCATGCGCAAGATTTTAGGTATTACAATGGGTGACCCTGCGGGCGTCGGGCCGGAGATCACGGTAAAGGCGCTGCAGGACCCCAAAGTGTATGAAAGCTGCAAGCCCCTGGTCGTGGGAGACGCGGCTATCTTAGAAAGAGCCTGCGGGTTTGTGGGTGCAAAATGCACCATTCATCCCGTGGCCGACCCCAGCGAGGGGCTGTACGAGCATGGTACCATTGATATTCTTGACATGGGATTGCTCAAACCGGAAGATTTCGCCATCGGTCAGGTCAGCGCGGCTGCCGGGGACGCTGCCTTCCAGTATGTGCGCAAGGTCATTGAACTTGCCATGGACGGCAAGGTGGATGCCACCGTCACGAACCCGCTGAACAAAGAGGCCATGAACCTGGCCGGGCATCACTTCTCCGGCCACACGGAAATCTACGCCCACTACACAGGCACCGAACACTACACGATGATGCTTGCCCACAAGGACCTGCGGGTCGTGCATGTTTCCACCCACGTTTCCCTGCGGGAGGCCTGCGACCGGGTCAAGAAGGACCGGGTGCTGGAAGTCATCAGCATTGCAGATAAAGCCTGCCGGGACATGGGCATCGCAAAACCCCGCATCGGTGTGGCGGGCCTCAATCCCCACTGCGGCGAGGGCGGTCTCTTTGGACGGGAAGAAATCGACGAGATCGCTCCGGCCATCGAGGCGGCGCGCATCGCGGGGATCGACGCCCAGGGACCTATCCCGCCGGACACGATCTTCTCGAAGGCAATCGGTGGCTGGTATGACATCGTCGTGGCAATGTACCATGACCAAGGCCACATCCCGCTCAAGGTCGTCGGCTTTGTCTATGACAGGGAAAAACAGTCGTGGAGCGCAGTGGAAGGGGTAAACATCACACTGGGACTGCCTATCATCCGCACCAGCGTCGACCACGGCACGGCCTTCGATCAGGCCGGTACAGGCAAGGCGAATGAGCTGAGCCTGAAAAATGCTATTGAATACGCTGTCCGTTTTGCAGCCAACCGCTGAAAGCGAACGGATATTATAAAGAGAAAACCATTTATAAGGAGGAAAACAAAAATGAAACTCGCAAATCGAATCGGCGCTGCCGTACTGGCCACTGCTATGGTCGGCACGCTCCTCACCGGCTGCGGCGGCGGTTCCGCCTCTACGAATGCCTCCGCAGGTGACGGTACTGCCGCTGCCTCCTCGACGGAATCTTCCGGCGATGGGGACAACACCTACACCATGTTTATGCGTTCTACCTACGTGGACTGGATCAAGGAACTGAAGTGGTATGATGTCGCTGAGGAACGTACCGGTATCCATGTCGACTACATCTCTGGTCCCGAAGAATTCAATGATGTCTATTCTGAAATCGACCAGCGTGTTATCTCCGGAGACCTGCCTGACGCGGTTATGACGAAACTGGCCCAAACCAGTGTCTACGGCCCGCAGGGCGTGTTCGCAGATTTGGCACCCTACATTGAGAAGTATGCCCCCAACCTGCAGAAGTACATTGATGACAATCCCGATTACAAGGCGCTTGTCGCCGATAAGGACGGCCATATCTACGGTCTGTGCAAAGAGACCCCCATCTTTGCAGATTTGATCGGCTATCGCGTTGACCAGTTCAAGGCGGCGGGCATTGACCCTGACTCCATCGTCACCATCGATGACTTTACCAAGGCACTGGAAACTTTGAAAGCCTACTACGGAAAAGACAACCCCAACTACTACCCGTTGACCGGTCGTGACGCCGCCATCCGCTTTGCCTCGTGGTTCGGCGCAGCCAGCAATATCTCCTCTACCGAGTCCAACGGCATCTATATCAACGGCCACTACAAGGATGGCTCCATCGACATTATGAACGATGGCGCCTACAAGATGGTCGAGACCATGAAGAAGTGGTACGACGAGGGCCTGATCCAACCCGAATGGGTCGCAGGTACTTTCGGTGAGGCCGACTGGGAGGCTGCCATGCTCAACGGCAACGGCAGTATTTTCTACGATTACTACAACCGCGCCGAATGGTTTATGGAGAACGGCGGCCCCGACAACGACCCCAACTACCAGATGGGTGTTCTGAACTTCATCAAGGACGATAACGGAAACCCCCAGAAGATGACCGTCAGCATGAAGTACAATGACGAGTGCGTTACTGCCATTAACGCCAACTGCAGCGAAGACAAAATCAAGACGATTCTGACCTTTATCGATTATTTCTACTCTGAGGAAGGCGAGATCCTCGCCAACTACGGTGTCGAGGGCGAAAGCTTTAAGGATACCAACGGTGATAAGGAATTTATCGTAGATTATCAGACTGAAGAGGCTACTCCTGCCGGTGAGAAGCGCTGGAGTTTCCTGAGTGACCGCTTTACCGTCTGCAAGCCCGTTGACAACGAAGCCTTCTTCAAGTGGAATGCGCCTCTGATCGCTGAGGCGACCGGACGCCTGTTTACAGATGAAAACTTGGGTACCTCTTATGTTCTGAAGTTCACCGATGACCAGAGCAAGGAAGTTACAAACCTGCTCGCTTCTGTGTACGATGCACAGATGTCTGGCATTGCGCAGTTCATCGACGGCACCCGTGAGCTGACTCCTGACAACTGGGCAGCTTTCCAGCAGGAAATGAATGATCTGGGCCTGTCCCGCATTGAAGAAATCCAGCTGGCAGCTTACCAAGCAATGTACGGCGCCTGATGCCTTGACAAAGGTAATACCCTGAACAATCAGCCCTGCCCGACACGGAAAACTGCCATGCGGGCGGGGTTGCCGGGGTAAAGTGAAAGGAGAATCACCATGCCGAAGCGCAAAGCACAAACGGCGGTACCTGCCGTGCCGAAAGCATCCCTCGGTGCGCGGATAAAAAAAGATATTATCAAAAATTATCAGCTGTATCTTCTAATGATACCGGGTTTCCTGCTGCTGATTCTGTTCAAGATTGGACCGGTTGGTGCAATGGTGATTGCGTTTGAGGATTTCTCCGCAGCCAAAGGCGTTTTCGGCAGCACGTGGGTGGGGTTTGAAAACTTCAAGCGCATTTTGCAGGATCCATATATCTGGAAAATCACCAAAAATACAATCATTCTGGCGTTCCTGTCCGTGGTGGTTGTATTCCCAATCCCGATTATATTTTCGCTTTTCCTAAACGAAGTTCGTACCAAGTGGGTGCGCAGTACGGTACAGTCTTTAAGCTTTCTGCCGTATTTCATCTCGGCAGCCGTTATGGTCAGTATCATGTATACGCTGCTCTCCCCTACATCGGGTCTGATCAATATCCTGATCACCAAGCTGGGCGGTACTTCCACAAACTTTATGGCAAAACCGGAATGGTTCCGGCCATTGTACGTGATACTGGAGATTTGGCAGACGTTCGGTTACTCGGCCATTATCTATATTGCCGCCATGATGAACATTGACCCCACTTTGTATGAAGCGGCAGAGCTTGACGGCGCATCCCGCTGGACCAAAATGTGGCGCATTACACTGCCCTGTATTTCTACTTCTGTTATCACGATGCTTATCATCAGTGTCGGCAATATCTTCTCCGTCAACTTGGATCGTATCCTGTTGATGTATAACACAGGCACTTATGCCACGGCTGATGTGATCCAGACGTATGTTTATCGCATTGCATTCCAGTCTACGGGTTTCCCGGATTACAGCTACGGCACCGCGGTCAATGTATTGAAGTCCATTATTGCCTTTGTGCTGGTTTTCATCGTCAACAAGATTGTCGATAAAGTCAGTGACGCACGTCTGTTCTGAGAAAGGAGCGTATAGGCTATTATGAGTAAGCGGCCCAAGTCCCATCTCAAACGGCTGGCGACGTTTGATTATATCAACAGTGCAATCCTGCTGCTGGTGGCAGTGTGCTGTGTGTATCCGTTCCTGTATGTGTTCTTTGTGGCTACCACGGATGGCACCTATCTGGCGCGCGGCGAAATGACTTTCTTACCGATGGGCTTCAACTTGAAAGCTTTCGGCTATATTCTGACAAACCCGCGCTTCAATGTGTTCGCCGGTATGCGAAACTCTTTTTTATATACTGCGCTGGGGACACTGCTGGCGGTAGCCTGCACCTACGTTACGGCGTACGTGCTCAGCCGGCCACGTTTTAAACATCGTTACTGGCTGATGTCCCTGTTCATCATTACATGGGTATTTGATGCCGGTATCATTCCGCAGTATATCATTTACAACCAGTTCGGCTTTGTCAATAGTCCGTGGGTCATGATCGTGCCCGGCGCGATCAACACGCAGTTCCTCATCATCACCAAGACATTCTTGGAGGGCATCCCCAACGAACTGGAAGAGGCTGCCGTTGTGGACGGTGCAAACGACATCAAGATCCTGACCCGAGTGTTCCTGCCGCTTTCCCCCACTGTGCTGGCGACCACAGGTTTGTTCTACGCAGTATCCATCTGGAACCAATACCTTATCCCGCAGATTTATTTGAAAGACGACGCCATCAAGACGATCCAGCAGGTGTTGAAGAGTGTTGTCATTACAGATGGCAGCTCCGGAACAACTTTCAAAAATGTGGTGCTGGACGGCGTTACGCTGAATCAGCAAAATCTGAAAGCAGCCGCGATTTTCATCGCAATGCTGCCCATCATCTGTGTGTATCCGTTCGTTCAGAAGTATTTTAAGAAAGGTATTCTCATCGGCTCCGTCAAGGGCTGAGAAAGGATTGACAAATGGCACGTAATATTATTGATCTGCCAACGTTGGGTGATGACGGCAAACTCTACCGTGACACCGCCGTTGATATGGTGGAATCCCTTATCCCCAACCCATGGAAAAGCTGCCATGCACCTGATTTGCTGGAATTGGAAAACGGCGATCTGCTCTGCTGCTGGTTTGCCGGTTCCCGTGAGGGAAACGCCGACATCAGCATTGCGGTGGCCCGCTTGCCTGCCGACGCCGAACAGTGGGAGCAGCCGGTCATTGTCTCGGATGACCCGACCCGCAGTGAGCAGAACCCCTCACTGTTCCAAAACCCCAACGGTGACATTTGGCTGATGTACACGGCACAGGCGGCTAAAAAGCCTGATGACAACAGTGACGACAGCCTGCAGGGCACGGCAGAGATCCGCCGCAAAATTTCCCGCGATGGGGGCCGCACATGGGGCCCCACGGAGGCTATGTTTACCCGTCCCGGCTCGTTCTGCCGCCAGAAGATTCAGGTGCTTTCCAACGGGCGTTGGATCTTCAACAACTTTATCTGTGCGCTGGACGGTACCCGTTTGGGCAGCGACGTGACGGTTATCCAGATTTCCGATGATCAGGGCAAGACATGGCGCGGGGTGGAGATCCCCGAAAGCCGTGGCCGTGTTCACGGCAATGTTATTGAACTGGAACCCGGCAAACTGGTCTGCCTGCTGCGCAGCCGTGCAGCCGACCATATCTACCGCTCGGAATCCAATGACAACGGCGAAACATGGAGCGTGCCGGTACCCACCCCGCTGCGCAACAACAACGCCAGTATCTCGGCCATCAAGCTGCAGAGCGGCGCACTTGCCATCATTTATAATGATGTCTCTTTCAATGAGGATGGTAGCCGTACCGTCTGGCCCGACCAGCGATGCCCTGTGGCAATGGCAATCTCGGAGGATGGTGGCAAAACATGGCCGTGGCGCCGCATTGTGGAGCACGGTGAAGGCTTCATTGGCCCTTGGAATGATGTGAACAACCGCCGTTATGAGTACCCTGTCATGATGCAGAGCAAGGATGGCAGCATTCACGCAGCTTATGCGTGGGGTCGTCGTGTCCGCATCAAGTATGTCTGCGTCGACGAAGCATGGATTCGCGGCGCTAAGGTCTGCAAGGGTGCGGAGGATAACCCCGAAATGCCCTGCAACCGTTGATAACCCGCATCATTGCCCTGTGGTTTTTGCCGCAGGGCATTTTTGGTAAGGAGGCTCTTATGCTCAGCCCGGAAAAACGCGCCTGCTGGCAGGCGTTGCAGCGTCAGGCTATCACCCTGACGCCGCAGGAGAAGGTGCAGGGCGGCGATATGCCCGGCGACACGGTGCGCATTACGGCTCCGGTCTGTCGCCGGGTAGAAAAGCTGCTGCCCCACCTGGCCGCTAAATTAGAAGAAAAATACGGGGAATACATCCCTGCGAAACTCGTTATCGCAATCAGCGGCGGGTCCGGCTCCGGCAAGACCAGTGGGGCCGTCGCTCTGCGGGAGGCCCTGGCCCAGGTCGGCCTGACCGGGTATGTGCTCTCTGGCGACAACTATCCCCGCCGCATCCCCGAGCACAACGACGAGGAGAGGCTGGCAATCTTCCGCAGTGTGGGCTTGAAAGCGCTGCTGGCCGCCGGGGCATACACCCCCGAACGGTTCGCCGCCCTACAGTCGCTGCAAAAAGCCGGAACCGACAGCGACCCGCGCCAATGTGCGGCATACCCATGGATGCAAATCTACCAACAGGGAGGGCGGGCCGCGCTGGCGGGATATTTGGGCCGGACTGCCGAGCAGGACTACGACGCACTGAACGCAGTGCTGGCGCAGTTCCGTGCCGGTGCGCCGGTGCTGTGGCTTAAGCGTATGGGCCGTAAAGAGTGGGAGCGCTGGTATGAGCCGAAGAACTTCGCCGATGTGGATGTGCTGCTGCTGGAATGGACCCATGCAGGCAGCGCCGACCTGAAAAATGCCAATCTGAAAGTGTTTTTTAACAGCACGCCGGAGGAGACCCGCGCCTGCCGTGTGGCCCGCAGCCGAGACGCCGGGGCCGACAGCCCCTTTGTAACAATGGTGCTGGAAATTGAGCAGGCAATGCTGAACCGCCGTGCCTGCGATGCGGATCTGATCCAGAACCGGGACGGCACGATGGTCGACACGGCAGCCTACGCTGCTGCACAAGGAAGGTGAACATGGTGGCAAATGCGAAAAAAGATGAGCTGTCTCTGACGCCGATGCTGAACGCTTACCCGGACAGTTTGGGCGGAACGTTAAGTGACATTGCAGATTTGCTGGAAAGCAGCTGTAAAGATGCTTTCGGTGCGTTTTATATTCTCCCCAGTGTTTTCAACACAGATCTCGACCGCGGCTTTTCGGTTGTAGACTACAGTTTGAACGAGTTGCTGGCGACGCCGCAGGATTTGGAGCGCATCCGTGCTTTGGGAATACGGCTGAAACTCGATTTTATCCTGAACCACGCCTCGGTCCTGTCACCGCAGTTTCAAGATCTTTTGAAAAATGGGGAAATGTCGAAATATAAGGACTTCTTCATCGACTGGAACGCGTTCTGGGCAGGCTGCGGCGAGATGATGCCGGGGGGATATATACAGCCGGCACCGGAGTACTTGCATAAGATGTTTTTCCGCAAACCGGGGCTGCCCATTCTGATGGTGAGGATGCCCGACGGCACTGAGAAGCCCTACTGGAACACCTTCTACCAGCAGGTCGACTACCCATGTCCCGATGCGCGGGAACTGGTGGCGGCCCTGGGCATGCAGTACCAATCCGCCTGCGCCCTGGCCGAAAGCCTGCAAATCCAGCTGAAGGCGGGCAAGCGCCCAGCGGAACTGGAGTTGGGCCGCTGGGAACTGCTGCGCAGCAAACTGACCGACCTGCTGGAATCCCGCCGCAGGTATTTGGGGCAGATGGATTTGAATGTTGCTTCGCCGCTCGTGTGGGAATTTTACAGCGACACGCTGCACACGCTGGCCGGGTACGGCGCGTGCATTGTGAGGCTGGATGCCTTCGCCTATGCCGTGAAGAAGCCGGATACCAGCTGCTTTTTTGTAGAGCCGGAAATCTGGGATTTGCTCCGGGAAATCGAGGCGGAAGTCAAAGCAGAAGGTGCTGAAATTCTGCCGGAAATCCATGAGCATTATACCATTCCCATGAAGCTGGCAGACAAGGACTTTTGGATTTATGATTTTGCACTGCCGGTTCTTACACTGCACGCCCTCTACAATCATACCGGCATTTATCTGAAGCAATGGCTGGAACAGTGCCCCATGAAGCAATTCACCACACTGGATACCCATGACGGCATTGGCATTGTGGACGTAAAGGATCTGCTGCCGGACGAAGAAATCGAAATGGTAAAAGAACAACTGTATCAAAAGGGTGCCAATGTCAAGAAAAAGTACAGCTCCGAGGCATATCACAACCTGGATATCTACCAGATCAACACCACCTATTATTCCGCACTGGGTGACCGGGACGATGCTTATCTGCTGGCACGTGCCATTCAGTTCTTTGCGCCGGGCATTCCCCAGGTCTATTATGTAGGTATGCTAGCCGGCAGCAATGATATTGCACTTATGGAAAAGACCAAAAACGGACGGGATATCAATCGGCATTACTACACACTGGAAGAAGTCGCGCAGCAGCAGCAGCGCCCTGTCGTACAGCGGTTAAAGGAGCTCATGACTTTGAGAAATACCCACCCGGCCTTCGGTCTGGACGGATCCATTGCAGTAGAAACCGAAGCGGACACACTGACCATTACCAGAAGCTGCGGCAGTGATCAACTGACACTGCATGCAAATCTGACCGACTATCAGTTTACCATTGATTAAATTAGAAAGACGGTGATCTTATGTCAATTACAGTTACAGAAAAGGAACGGTTTTTCAGCCTGAAAACCGCAAATTCAGAATATCAGATGCAGGCTGATTCTTATGGCGTGTTAAAGCATCTTTGGTATGGGAAAATCGTCCATCAGAACATGGGCTACCTTCTGGAATATCCAGATGTCGGCTTTGCCGGCAATCTCTATGAAGCAGGCAATCAGCGCACCTATTCCCTGAATACCATGCCGCTGGAATATGCCGGCGCAGGCGTGGGGGATTTCCGCATCTGTGCGGCTTCTGCGATTCATGCAGACGGCAGCCGGGCACTGGATCTGCGGTATGAGCGCTATACCATCCGAAAGGGCAAATACAACATTCCGGGGCTTCCGGCCGTTTATGCCAGTGACAATGAAGCAGAGACACTGGAGATCACTCTCCGGGACACAGCCTCTTCCCTGTCTGTAACGCTGCGGTATGGTGTACTGCCTGAACTGGATATCATCACCCGAAGCGTTCTGTTCCAAAATAACGGCACTACACCCATTGTGCTGCAAAAGGCCGCTAGTCTGTGCCTGGATCTGCCGCAGAGCGACTCCTGGGACTGGATCCACTTCCACGGCCGCCACGCGATGGAGCGCCTCACAGAGCGCACTGCGCTGATGCACGGCATTCAGGAAAGCTCCAGCACACGCGGCACATCCAGCCACCAGCAGAATCCTTCTGTGATTCTCTGCGAGCCGGACTGCACGGAAAGCAGCGGCGCGTGCATTGGCGCGTTCCTGCTCTACAGTGGCAGCTTTCAGACACAAATTGAGGTAGATCAGCTGCGGCAAACCCGGTTGGTTATGGGACTGCACCCGGATTTGTTCCAGTGGACTTTGCAGCCGAATGACACCTTTGCCACACCGGAAGCTGTGCTCTCCTACAGCAGCAACGGCCTGGCGCAGCTGTCCCATCACTTCCACCAGGTGATCCGGGAACACATCTGCCGCGGAACATATCAGCTGGCAGAACGGCCGATTCTCATTAACAGCTGGGAAGCCGCCTATTTCGATTTTGACGATCAGAAGCTCCTGAAAATTGCAAAGGAAGCTGCTTCCATTGGTGTTGACATGCTGGTGCTGGATGACGGCTGGTTCGGCAAGCGGGATGATGACTGCTCCGGACTGGGAGACTGGTTTGTCAATGAAAAGAAGCTGAACGGAAGTCTATGCCATCTGGTAGAACAGGTCAAAGCAATGGGCTTGAAGTTCGGCATCTGGTTTGAGCCGGAAATGGTCTCTGAAGACAGCAATCTCTACCGCGCCCATCCGGAATGGTCGATTCAGATTCCCGGCAGAAAGCCGACACGCAGCCGTTATCAGCTGCTGCTGGATCTTTCCCGCAGTGATGTCCAGGATTACCTCTACGAGCGAATCAGCGCCATCCTGAAAGAAGCAGATATTTCCTACATCAAATGGGACATGAACCGCAGCATCTGCGACTGGTATACGACGCTCCTTCCGGCAGATCAGCAGGGAGAGCTGCCCCACCGGTATATTCTGGGGCTGTATGCATTGCTGGAACGTCTGACCACAGATTTCCCGGAGGTGCTCTTCGAGGGATGCAGCGGCGGCGGCGGCATGGGCTGCGCTACCATCGTTGAGATGGACTAAGCATTCTTTCTCTGAATCCTGACTGAACCACAGACCCGGAGCGCCGGAGGGAACCGGAG
>ERZ773131.2174-NODE-2174-length-12904-cov-3.121722_pt1 | contig 12904 bp, 8 predicted proteins | sample MGYA00511082_ERZ773131 | MGnify/ENA primary metagenome ERZ773131 (study PRJEB29015, sample SAMEA2737813) | human gut metagenome | biome: human gut; feature: human-associated habitat; material: faeces | place: China | collected 2012 ... | reverse complement strand
CTTCCAGTCCGGCAGCCCGCTGCAAAGTAACATCCAGATTAACCAGTTCCGCCTGAGTTCCATAAGCAGAAGTAATCACTTCCGATGCCGGACGTAACCGGTAACCGGCGTCCTGTAACGAAACGTTGCAATGTCCCAGCTGATAAAGTCCCGCCATATAATTTGCAATGGCATTACGCATTGCCTGAGGATTGCCTTCCAACCCCTGAGTCAGCTCAGCAACCTTTCCTTCTACTACGGAAGTATTGCCAACGGCAAACTGCTTCTGCAAATACTTCACCGCTTCTGTATATCCGGGCCATGTGGAAGCAACAAAAACCGGCATCATACCACTGGCTACGGCCTGCACAAGTCCCAAGTTTCCTCTTCCGGAAGGATAAGCATAAGGGCGGGGCGCTACATCTTTCAAGGTCCATATAAAGGACTTCATTCCATTTCCCTGGGCAATAACCGGTTTGGCCGATGCATTCAACAGCTCATAGCGAACGGATTTCCCAGCCGGAACATTCAACCGGAAGATAAATTCCTTGACAGGAGAAAGTTCCTTTACCGGACAACATACATCCAGTTCCGGCAAATATCCCGCCTTGCTCACAATGGAATAATCCAGATAAATCGTAGCTCCCAGTTCCAGTCCTGTATGTACAACCACCATTTCCTTCAGATGATTATATGCCGGAGCATTAGCCGCAGAAGACGGCAGCACTTCTACCAGTGCATTGGAAGGAGTCTTGATCACCGTACCATCCTTCTGACGCGTGTACGACTCATGGATGGTCAGTTCCTGAAATTCCGGATCATAAACGATAAATGTTTCTCCGTACAAACCATTCATCGCCGCATGAGTAAACAGAGTCAGTTCCTTCTGTACACGCAACTCCTGACTGCCGTCAGCACGTAAGGTATAAGTTTTCGAGAGTTTACGGAACTCCGCTTCCGATTCTGCCTTTACCGGTAAAACAGCCAGTAAAAGCATCCCTAATATTCCTATATAGATTGATAATGTCTTCATCACTTTTTCATTTTAAAACAGTTCGATACGCCGTTATTTCTTCAGTACTATATATTCCCCGCATTTCTTGGCAGCATTCACAGCCTTACGGAAACTGTCCCAGTCAGAAGCTTCATACACCCGTTTCTTCAACCGAAGAGAGGTCTTCAGCTGCAAACGGTTTCCGTCCTGTCCCAAGTATCCGGTAAATCCTGCACCCGGACCATCCAGATTTTCCAGCTTCTCGCCTCCCTGCAACTGATAGCCGGAAGGAATTCTCAATGTTTCTTCCAGTTCTACCAAACGGGAGCAGGCATCCTTGAATCCATATTTCCGTTCTTCCAGATTTGTATCTATCCGCAGATAAGATAAAACCTGTGTATAAAGATTATTCAGAACAAATGGTTTAAAAATCAGCACTCCCTGATCTGACTTCAGTGCATAGTCAGGGATTTCATAACGGAACGTCATGCGGATCGGTGCACGCTGGTAGTCTTTCGGTGAACGTCCATAGTCAACACCTTCCAGACGCGCCTTAGGAGATACATTCAGCAACTGGCGTTCCAGAGCGTTTTTCCATTCACTTTGGAAACCGGTTGTAAAGATCCGGCGGATATTGCTGTCACTCTGGCCTTCTGCCTCAATGGTGAAAGATCCTTTTAAAGTTCCCTTATCGTCCAGTACATTATTTGCCTGAATCCGTACATAATGGTTCTCAGGAGCAGAGATGGGAGTAATGCAAAGGTCGGTTCCCTCCGGTGTACCCGGCAGGTAATTCTGCTGCTGTTCGGCACTGCTCCACAATTCCCGGCAGAAAGGTACCCATGTCGGATCGAGCGGCATCATAGTACCGTCACTCAGTTTCACCACTGCCACACAATGGTTGAAATGATCGGCCGGAATCGTTTCTACCCGGCTTCCAGCCATTGTCATTGCCGGAAAGGCTTCAAATCCGGCCATCCGCAGGAATGCAATCAGTGTTCCTGCAATATCCTTACATACTCCACAACGGTCTGTATAATTCATCTTCAGGTTATGCAGTGTAAATCCTTCTCCTTTTCCCATGGAAATACCTGCATACCGGATGTTATCAGCCACCCAGTGAGTCAGTACCGCAACCTTTTCCAGTTCGGTTTTCTTTCCCCGGATCAGTTCATCCACCTTTTTCTGAGCTTCCGGTATAGCCGTGAAACTGCCATAGTCTTCATTGACTCCATAAAACCAGCGGGACTTTTCTTTCCAGTCCGGAGTTGTCGACATCATCAGTTTCGGAGCAGCATCATATAAGTCTACCATATTCGGCTCACGACGGAACGGCATCATTTCATTTTTTGCAAATGTATAGACCTTACGTCCATCCTCGTAGCGCATGGACGAACTGCAATCACCCTGATAGAACTGAAACTGGATTTCTTTTTCTGCCGGAAGACTTACCCGATATACCTTGCGCAAAGTCGGATCACTGCTCCAGAAAGGTACAATATCATAGAATTGTCCACGCATGGGAGGAATGAAACGGGAATCATCTCCTTCCTGAGGCATATCGCCCAGCAATGCATAAGTAAATCCTTTCTTATCAATTTCATAATCGATAATATCCCCCGGTTCCAGCTGTCCCAGTTCCAGCATGATCTGGCGGGCTCCCCAGTAAATAGCCCTTGCCGGAGCAGCATAATCGCATGTTTTGGACACATCCACCGGAGTGTATGTTCCATCCGAATGATAAATAGTGACCCGCTTGAATACAGCAGCTGCTGTCAACGGATCATAATCGTATTTCAAGACACGTTGCTGAAGTGCACCGACCGGTGTCTGTACCTGAACGGCCCGGCAAACGGCAAACGATCCCTGTCCGGTGGGTTCAACCGTTACACTCGTACTGTCTAATAAATTCACACAATGATAGCCTGCATATTTTTTATCCAGAGTTACAGGTCCTCCGCCTCTCCATGACTGGGCATACATACTTGTTCCCCCCAACAGCAGAACAGCCAGCCCCACGAGAGATAATTTTGTCTTTTTCATATTGAACAGGTTACTAATTATACATAACTGGCTAAAGATACATATTCTCCTGCAACCAGCCTAGCAATCGTGAATTTTTATTTTCAAGCCAGTGGAAAGTATCAAAATGACAGTTTGGAAATCTGACTTTTCAAGCGTTTTTCAGGTTCATTTTTGGGTCCAGGGTCCACTGGGTCCATAATGGACCCTCCACCGTAAGAGGAAATCAGCCATTTTTATCCCGAATGGCCAAAGACCCTGACGTTTTTAAAAAACATCGAGAGCTTTTCATCCAAACGCCGAAACAAACACAGGCACACGCCGAAACGTTTTTTGAATAACCGGGATTCAAAATCCAGCGCCTTTCCCTGTTTTCATTTTTTAAACTATGCACATAAAAAAAAGACATTATGCATACAGTTTTTCATTTTTATATATATATTTGTCAATACTTAATCTTCAAGCAAGGAATGAATCCATAACACAGACCAATTCTTTGCTAAAAGCGTATTGAAATTTGTATAAAACCAACTAAAAATAATAGCTATGACTCGTACAATTCAAAAATACGGCCTTTCCTGCCTTATATTTATCGTTGTTTTCTGTCTGATTTATTTCACAACTCAGGCTATGAGAATGAATGAACAAGAAAGCCTGTTTCTGAGCGTATTTTCAGGACTTTTCCTTTCGGCCAACTCCAAACTGATTTTGAGACAAAACAGTCTCAAAAATCACAAGGTCTAAATAGTAATATTCTATAAAACAACACCTTATAGCAGAATATTTAAAATCAGGAACAATTACAAGAGTTTTTTCTCTTACGGTAAAGGGTCCATTATGGACCCAGTGGACCCATGGACCCAAAATGACGCTGCTGACAAAGTCTTCATTCGGCTTTGCCAAGGGAACTAATTGTCATTATTTTTTAAATCCCCAAGAGATACGACTATGCTTTTATCCGGAAAGCAGGTTTCCGGATATGCAGCCAGTAAGCAGTCAGTACCAGAATGCCTGTCAGCACCCAGGATATCGGATAAACCATCATCAGCACATCATATCCTTTCCACAACGGAGACACGACATACACCCAGACTACCCGGAGCAGACAGGTTCCGAAAACCGTCAGCAGAGCCGGAGTCAGTGATTTGCCCATCCCCCGCAAGGAAGAGCCGGCAATCTCGTAACTGCTGGCAATGAATTGCAGAGCCAGTACAATGTGCATACGGATAGCTCCATAATGGTGTACCATCGGTACGTCCGAGAAGAATCCCAGAAAGAAATTGTCCTGCCAGGCAAAAAGCCAGTTAAAGGCGGCACAAAAAGCAACACTTGAAGCCATGCAGATCCAGAAGATCCGATGTACGCGATCCATTTTTCCGGCTCCGTAATTCTGGGCAATGAAACTGATCGCAGCTCCGTTGAATCCCTGAATAATGAAATAGCAGTAGTACTCAAAGTTGACTGCTGCAGCCGACCCGGCAATGGCATCGGCTCCGTAACTGTTAATGGATGACTGCACCACCACATTGGAGATCGAGAAAATCATGCCCTGGATGCCAGCCGGCACACCGAATCGCAGCATACGGCTTAATTCCGAGGAATAAATCTTCATCCGGTCAAAATGCAGACGGAACGGTTCCTGTTCTTTCCGCAGCAACCGGATGATCAATGTAGCACTCACCGCATTGGCTATGCCCGTTGCTACGGCTACTCCGGCTACCCCCATCTGAAATCCAATGACAAACAAAAGATTAAGCAGGGTGTTGATTACACCGGCAACCACCAGAATATATAACGGACGCCGCGTATCGCCCATGCTGCGCAAAATGGCTGATCCGAAATTAAATGCCATGATAAAAGGCATTCCCAGAAAATAAATCCGCAAATAGATCACGGCCTGATCCAGTACTTCCGGGGGAGTTCCCATCCAGGTCAGTATCGGCCGGGCAGCTACCTGTCCCAATACCAGCAGGAATAATCCGCTCAGGACAGCCACCAGCTGAACCGTACTGATGGAGCGGCGTATACTCCGGTCATCCTGCTGTCCGATGTGGTTGGAAATAATCGCACAGGCTCCCATGGAGATCCCCATAAACAGGTTGATGAGTAATCCGATGACCGGTGCGTTACTTCCAACAGCTGCAAGGGCTTCACTTCCGACAAAGTGTCCCACTACAGCCACATCGACTGAATTGAAAAGTTCCTGTAACAGACTGCTGGCTGCCAGCGGAAGGGCAAACACCAATATTTTCCTGAACAACGGCCCGTTCAGCATGTCAATTTCATTGCTTCGGGAACCTTGATTAACCTTGCTATCCATCTTTTTTTTACCTTAATCCAAAATGCGCGGCAAAGTTACGGTAAAATTGAATAAGATGGATACAGGCAGCTTTCTGTTTTATTCATTATTAATCACCCAGCCACCTATAATTACCCTCATTCGTAGTTATTCTTATTAATCAGGTTTACCACTACTTTCACCATGATATCTTTTTCCTCGGTACGGCTCTCAGCTATCATCAGCGTAAGAGCCACAAGGGTGTTATCGGCAATGCGCTTACTCCCATCCGGATTGTAGAGAATACCGTTACCGGCCATAAACCACAGAAAAAGGGTGGCAGCAATACGTTTGTTGCCATCACTAAACGAATGATTTTTCGTGACGAGTAAAGCAGCATAGCCGCTTTTTCCTCCACAGAAGGGTAAAGATCTTGCCCGCCAAAAGTCTGGTATATTTGCCCGATGGAACTTTTAAAGGAATCATCCTTCTCATGGGCAAACCACTGGCTTCCACCGAATTTCTCCTTCAGTTCTTCTATGGCCTGCATGGCTCCCTCGTAGGTAGCATGAAACTTTACGTCGTTAGTGGTCTGCTCTACCGCCAGCTGCTGATAATCGTATCTGTCTAACGTATCGAGAGCATAAGCGTAATCGGAAACCACTTCCACCAGATTGAGCGCATCTTCCGAAGTCAGTGCTTCCTGTGTCTTGACTGTACGGCCCAAGACCGTTACCAATTGCTTCAATTCAGTATAACGCTGTTCGGTCAAAACCTTATTGACGACATAGCCTTTCACCAGATATTCTTTCAGCACCTTATTGGCCCATATACGAAACTGAATACCTCGTTGGCTTTTTACACGATAACCCACGGAAATGATGACATCCAAAGAATAAAAGGCAACAGGTTGTTTCACTCCATCAACACGCAAAAAATGCGTGTTGTTCTCTTTTTCCAGTTCACCTTCGGAAAAGACATTATTGATATGTTTTCTTATAGTCTTTTCATCCCTATCAAATAGATTGGCCATCTGGTTAGCTGAAAGCCATACAGTCTCGTCTTCTAATTTAACGTCAATGGATGTTTGTCCATCAGCGGTACGATAAATTACTATTTTATCATTCAATTCCATAACCCAATTTCCTAAACCGATTCAACAACTCTGTCATGCTTTCTTCTTCCTGTTTCAGTAAATCTGTAACTGCTTTGCCATGTTCTTTATTCTTCTTTTCTTTTATTCATCAGTTACCTTAAATTTACCTTATAATATGAAGCTATCTCTATCCATATTCTCTAAAAGATTGATTAGCATGCAATAATTACAAATTTAATGATTAAGCATAAGAAAAGCCAATGTTAAATTTAAAATATTCGTAGCCTCCAGACCTTACCATCTAAACATACCTCCACACTTTCCCAACCCCTTAATCCCCAAACTGCAAACGAACTTACAAAAATACCTCGACACGAACGTGTCAAGACCTCGTCACGTACGTGTCGAGGTAAATTTAACTATATTTTTAAGAAATGGCCCAGGTTGATTTCCTGAAAAAGTCCACATACCCTGTAAACGTTTTTCATGTATAAAAAGACAAAAAATTACCTTATCCTCATACGATTCACGCAAACTACCGTATCTTTGCAAAAAAGTTTGCAGATTATGAAGAAAATAGGTTTAATCATACTGGGCGGAGCACTGATAATGAGCAGTACTTCGTGCGTCACCAAGAAAAAATTCCTCCTTGCAGAAAACGGACGGATAGAAGCATTGTCCAGGGGAGACAAGCTGCAAGGGCAACTGAACGAATGCCACAATGAAATGGACAAAATGCGCGGACAAATTGACCGCCTCCAGCAAGATACCAACCGGCAGGGGAACTCCATCCGCCATTACCAGCAGCTATTGTCAAGCAACATGAACGAACAGGAGAAGCTGAACGCCCTGCTCGGCGAAAAGTTGAAAGAGCTGGATGAACGTGAAAAGACCATTCAGGAGCTGCAAGGCATGATTGACCAGCAGAATGCCACGGTACAGAGCCTGCTCAACAGTGTGAAAGATGCCTTGCTCGGCTTCAGCAGTGACGAGCTGACCGTACGCGAGCAAAACGGCAAGGTCTATGTGGCCATGTCCGACAAGCTGTTGTTTCAGTCCGGAAGTGCCAAACTGGATAAACGTGGAGAAGAGGCTTTGGGAAAATTAGCTGAAGTGTTGAACAAGCAAACCGAAATTGATGTATGCATCGAAGGACATACGGACAACAAGCCGATTCATACCGCACAGTTCAAGGATAACTGGGACCTGAGCGTTATCCGCGCTACCTCCGTAGCACGTATCCTGATTGAAAAATACAAGGTCAACCCGTTGCAGATACAACCCAGCGGACGCGGAGAATACATGCCGGTGGCCGATAACGAAACAGCCGAAGGTCGCGCCAAGAACCGCCGCACAGAGATTATCATGTCGCCGAAACTGGACAAGCTGTTCCAGATGCTGAAAAAATAAGAAGGACTGAAAGTCTTTACAAACTAATAGCCCTGACATGCTTCACCACACGGAAAGTATGTCAGGGCTATTTATATGTCGGTCTACAAGAAAGTATTATTTATAGATATAGAAGCTGCGCTCCACCGATTCGGCCGTCTGTACCTTTCCCTTCAATCCATACTGCCAGGCCACGACCGTCACTTTAACCGGGAAACGGCTCCGTGGCGGAATCGGAGTAAACTCCAACGTATTGTTCGCCGTGATGCGGGCCGGACCTTCCTTCACGTAGTAATATACGGGTAAGCCACAGTCGGATACCGCTTTCAAAGGCAACGGTGCACTTCCTGTCTTCACGTCTTCCAGTCCCGGGAAAAGAATGTGCTGGCGTTTCCCTTCCGTCAGCCGGTAAGGGATGCGCAGATTCACCTGCTGCACGGCTCCTTTGTAGTGCTTGTCGCCCGGATGACTGGCCAGCAGCCAGATGTTCGACGTGCGGCGCGGATTGTACATCCCCATCCGGTAAAAACGAACCGTAAACGTGGTATCATCCACCTGCTCCACCGGTCCACAAATGCGTTCCAGACGAATCTTTCCCGCCGCATGTTCATCCGTCATTTCCTGACGGAGCGAATCCGTAAAGCAGGCATTCAGATGAAACGTCAGCCCATCTTCTTCGGGCAAGAATTTCAGCAACACCCCTGCATGCAGTTTCGGATTATAATCCACCCGCTTGCCCTGCTGGCAAATGCCTAAATACTGCATCTTTTTCAGTTTATGTTCCTTATAGCGCTGCTCGGTAAGCTCTGCCATCTCCCGGTCAAAATACCAGAAGGCATCGTGCACATCTCCCTTGTAGCGCGCTACCGGTGCAGGAGTAGCCCGCCTTGTACGTTCGTCGGGCGACCAGCGCTGTACCAGCCAGCCTGCAGCCGGGTCCACTCTCTTCAGCGTTTTCCCGCCATCGGCAGGCAAACGTTGCTCCAGTGCTTTCCGGATAAAACGGGAAATGTAACGGGCTGTCTGCTCTGACACATCGAAATGTCCCCTGCCCGTATCACAAAGGAATGAGATGCAGCTCTCCGGATACATCATCCGAAAAGCCAATGCCGGATTTACCCGGGCTTCCCACCATTCATACTCGCCTTCAATCATCAGGCCGGGAATGCCGTCAATGTTCCGCGTCCGTCCCCACTCCAGGTTTTCACGTCCGTAACCGCACAGATTGGTGCGCGGCGCATCCCCATGGAAAGACACCACCGCCAGTGTACGTTCTGGATTCCAGGCGGCAAAGTTCCACGGGAAAGTGGCCATGGCCGAATGTCCGAAAGGAATGAGAGGTACCTCACGCAACTCCGTGTATCCGCTCACTTCCGCCAGGTCGTTCATCATCTGGTCAAACACCTTCTGTGTACCTTTGCGCACATCCCACTGCTGGTCTATTCCGGGAGCAATCCAAATCAGTCCCACTCCCATCTCAGCCAGCGAGTCACGGAAAGACGGCATCTCAAACAATATTTCCTCCGTCATGTTCTGCTGGCTCCACATTACGGCCGACAAGCGCTCGCAATGTGCCGGAACCCACAAGAAGGCTTCCGGTTCCTTTTTCGTTTCGTCCGATACAAAACCTTTCAATGTAACCACCCACTGCCACTCTCCGGCACAAACCGTCTGCAGCCAGGCCATTACCATACATAATATACACACTCCTCTTTTCATCTTTCTTTCATTTATTATTCGTTCCTACAATTTCTGATACCGTACGCGACAGGACCGGACTGCCGTAAAATGACGAAAAGCCATCTTCCTTGCTGGAGCCTCCCTGCACATGGGCGATAAAAAAGCCGCACACTCCCTCGCGTTTGTTTATCCAGGGATAAGCCCCCGCCCACCCGGGAGAACTAATCTGATACGCCTCTCCGGTCTGTTCATCCAGTAATTCACGCCACTCTCCTAACCCGTAAATTCCCGTGTGATGTTTTCCAAGAGCCCGTTCCACATATTCTCCGGGCATCACCCGTGCGCTTCCTACCTGGTCGGCCTGCATCTCACGCACCGTTTCCGCCTTCAAGATACGTTTGCCCTCATATACTCCCTCGTGTGAAATCATTTTCAGGAAACGCATGTAGTCAGCCAGCGTCGTGCAGAGTCCGCCACCCAGCATCGGTGCATGTCCTCCGTCGGTGTTGACTGGGGTAAAGTGTGAATGCCGCATACCCAACGGAGCCGCAATCAACTGCTGGAACAAGGTCTCAAACTCTTTTCCGGCTGCCACTTCTGCCATTCGTCCGGCCAACTGCATCGCCAGTCCGCCGCACTCAAAGTGTGTGCCCGGTGTAAAGACCGTATCCAGCGGCAGAATCTCCGCCACAGCCGAATCCAGGTGATTGTAATTGTCAACCCGGGGTTCAGGAAGATACGGCCGGATGCCCGACGTATGCGAAAGCAACCTTCGCAACGGAATGCTCCCCTTTACATCTCCCCGAAACTCAGGCAGCCATTTCTCTACCGGGTCATCCCAGTCCAAAGCCGTCGTATCGACCACGGCTGCCACCACTGCCGCTGCTACCCACTTGCCGGCCGAAGCCACATACACCTGCGTGCTGTCCGTAAAACCGCCATAGTCTTTCCGGAAAAGAACGGAATCGTCTTTCATCACACAGACTGCCCCGCCCGGATAATATCCTTTGTCCATCCAGGCGGAAATGATGGAGTCCAAAGGAGCAAAGTCATACGCTTTCTGTGTATGAGTCCCCTTCACGCAAGCACATAAGCCCGCCATTCCGGCAAGGAAAATCAAGTTCTTTATTTTCATATCCAAATTTACGCTTTTGTAAATAGTTACGTATGAAGAAAATGATTTACCTAAAAAAAGAATGCATTTTTTAGGTAAGAAACAAAAAAGACCGGAAAGCAGCCTCCTTTTATAGATTCTGTTTCCGGTCTTCACCTTAATATTATATTCTCAGTATTTGTATTGCCTTTATTCTCCGTCTACCAACTGAAGTTTATAGCTATAGCTGTACTTCTTGTCCAGCAGGCGGTATTCATTGTGCGGATACATGCCCCAGCTGTTATCGCCTCCCAGTCCGCGCTGTTTCAGGTCGACATGCAGACACACGTTCTTCTGCGGAATCACGTCCACCGTATGCTGCAGCTTGCGGGTCAGTCCCGGATCAAGGTCTTCCGGCGTAAAGTGCAGGGCAGTAAATGCCAGCGGCTGCAAGCCCGTCACCTTCAGTCCGAATCCCTGGGCATCGAGCAGTGAAACCCAGCGCACATCGGTCTTGTTACCCGTTTCCTGCGGACGGATGTACGGATAGAACTGATTGCTGACCGTATCTTCATAACGTCCTACGAAGGTAGAGCTGCAACGGTCGGTATAATTTTCTTCCGGTCCGCGACCGTAGTACACCAGCCGTTCATAGTCCTTCTTCAGTTCCATGCGCATACCGAAACGAGGAAGTTCCGGAAGCTTCCGTCCCGTCAGGTCGATGCTTCCTGTTACGACCACCGAACCATCGGGACAAATCTGGTATTCCATCGTGTAGGGCACCTGCACATCCTCCAGCATCCAGTCCACCGTTACCCGGATTCCATTGGCATCCTGCTCGCCCACTGACACCTTGCGTACCGAACGGTTGACATGCGCTGTACGCCACACTCCGCAAAGCAGCGGCATCTTGTTGCCGAAGTCATTGTCGGTCGGCACACGCCAGAACGCCGGCTCCGGATACTGCGACAACGGAGACTTGCCATCCAGCGCATACTGGAAAAGCACTCCTTTCTTCAGGTCAATCTTGCCCGATACCCGGCCCGACTGGAACGACAGCACATTCCCCTTCACTTCGGCAGTCAGCTGTCCCTCTGCTTTTGGCTGCACGGCAAAGAAATCCCCCGTTCCAATCTTCAACTGTTCACGAGCCACCTCAAAGCCTGCTGGAACCAGTTCCGTAGCCTCACGCGTATAGGCATACAAGTTCAGATAATACTCATTTCCATCCGCAGGAATCTCCGGAAGCGACAGCTTCACCTCTTTGGAGGCATGCGGTTTCAGGCGCACCTCAAAACGTCCGGAATCGGCCGGTACCCCGTTTTTGACCAACTGCCAGCGGAAATCATACGCAGAAAGGTCGGTAAAGTCATATAAGTTGCGCACCGAAATCTTTCCATCCGACAAATCTTCTGCCTTGAAATGAATATACTGATACACCTTCTTCACCTCGTAAGCCTGCGGTTTAGGCACTCCGTTAGCCGAAATCAATCCGTCCGTACCCGTGTTCAGTTCCGTTTTCTTATCCTCCAGCCAGCGGCGACTGCCCATCTTTCCGTTATAGGTCCAGTATGTACGGCCATCCTCTGTCTGCGTCTTGAATCCCTGGTCCATGAAGTCCCAGATAAATCCCCCCTGCATGTTCGGGCTGTCGTAAATCACCTCCCACAGGTCTTTGATATTTCCGTTGCTGTTGCCCTGCGCATGCGCATACTCACACATGATGTAGGGACGCGTCTTGCCGGAGTTGCGGTATTCCTTCATCCGACCAAAGCTGGGATACATGGGGCATACCACGTCCGTATTCCAGTCTTCCCACGCCTGTTCAAACTGCACGAAGCGGTCGGGGTCGTACGCCTTCAGGCGCTTGTACTCATCGTGGAACACTTTTCCGTTGCCGCACTCATTCCCCAATGACCAGCCAATGACGCACGCATGGTTCTTGTCTCTCTCTACCAGGCGCGTAATGCGGTCCACATGTGCCGCATACCATTCCGGACGGTAAGCCGGATGTGGAATCGTATCTTTGAAGTAAGGCACGGAACCCATTCCGTGAGTCTCGATGTTCGCCTCGTCCACCACATAGAATCCATATTTATCGCACAACTTATAGAACAGCGGATGGTTGGGATAATGACATGTACGCACTGCATTCATGTTCAGCTGCTTCATGAGTTTCAGGTCGGTCATCATGATGTCCCGACTCTGCACATGACCCAGGCTGTCGTTATGTTCGTGACGGTTCACGCCCTTGATGTACACCGGCACCCCGTTCACCAACAATTTCGAGTTCTTGATTTCAATCCGGCGGAAACCCACCTTGCAGGCTGTGACCGACTGCGGTTTTCCCGACGCATCGGCCAGTGTCAGCAC
>ERZ773131.2172-NODE-2172-length-12916-cov-3.497395_pt1 | contig 12916 bp, 6 predicted proteins | sample MGYA00511082_ERZ773131 | MGnify/ENA primary metagenome ERZ773131 (study PRJEB29015, sample SAMEA2737813) | human gut metagenome | biome: human gut; feature: human-associated habitat; material: faeces | place: China | collected 2012 ... | reverse complement strand
GTCGATCAGCGAGTTGCTGGTCGTGGCGTACGAGCCGCCCACTTCGAGCATCGGCACGTCGGTCTTGTCGCCCGGCTTCTGCCAGCGGCGTAATTCGTGAGTGTTCCATGCGTTGTTGAAGTACGTATTGTTCATTGAACCAGCATAAAGGCTATCATAAACTTTTCCTCCGATAGAGTAAGTGGTCAGGATAGAGAGGTCGAGACCTTTCCATGACAGGCTTGTTCCCAAACTACCATACAGGTCAGGAATACGGCTTCCTAAATAGTATTTGCTGGTAGCGGCCTTTTCATAGTCACTGCTGATACGTTCATTGATACGGTTGCCGTTTTCGTCGGTATCATATACCCAGTAAAGCTGTGCTCCCGTAGCAGGATCAACTCCCGCAGACTTGGCCATATAGAATGTATTGACCGGCATGCCTTCTTTGATACTGAATACACCGCTGATGATTTCATCGGATTCTCCAGTCAGTTTCAGGACTTTATTCTTAACCGTAGATCCCATCCAGGTAATATCCCAGTTGAAATCATCTGTACGGACAGGAGTGACTCTCAGTTCAAGTTCAAAACCGCTGTTACGCATGTTGCCGACGTTGGCATTATAACCGTTGAATCCGGTAGATGTTGCCATCGGGTAAGACAACAGCATGTCTACGGTTTTCTTGTTATAATATTCAGCGTTGATTGCTACACGATTGTCAAATAATTGTGCTTCGACACCGACATTCATGTTGCCGCTCTTTTCCCAGGTAACATTTTTGTTTTCCAGTGTTGAGATGAAACCACCGATCTGGTTTGCATTGGCCCACTCAAGGCTATACAAACTTTGCCACAAGTAATAGTCGCTTGTTCCCAGTGAATTCAGAATATTGTCGTTACCCTGCTGACCGTAGCTGAGCTTGACAGAAAGGTTGTTGATCCATTTTACATCCTGAAGGAATGCTTCTTTAGAGATACGCCAGTTACCTCCGACTGACCAGAAGGTTCCCCAGCGGTTGTCCTTATAGAAACGTGAAGATCCATCACGACGTACGGAAGCAGAGAAATAATATTTTTCATCAAAATCATAGTTGAAACGTCCCATCCATGATTCAATGCGGTAGTTGTGGGTGAAAGAATCGGCTGCATCCAATGTTGTACCCGGGCGAAGTTCCAGAATTCCATCAACAAGGTTGGTCTTTCCTGCTTGCAGATATTCATATTTGTATGCATAAAATTCATGTCCCAGCATGACATCAAATCCGTGCAGACCGAAGTTGCGGTTCCAGGTCAAAAGCTGGTTGAATGTATAACTCTGCATGCGCCTGTTGTCTTTGATAAGCAAACCTCCAGCTGCTGCCTGGTTTCCATGATACATATTCATATAAGACATGCTTGACTGGCTGCGGTAGTCAAGACCAAAGTTTACAGCGAATTTCAAGCCTTTGAGAACTCCATAGCTGTCTTTGTCCGAACCGAATGTCAATCCTGTACGCATGCTGGCTACGTCGTTTTTGATTTCAGCCTTATCGTCGACCAGTCCTCCTAATGGGTTATAATCGTTGTAACTTCCCGGACGACCGTTTTCTCCATAGTCCAGTTGTGGATTCCCGTTTTCATCCAATACATTGTTTCCTTCTGCATCCTTCACGTACAATGGGAACAGAGGGGATACGAATTGTGATGAATACCATACATTGGATGTAGAAGCACCTGTATAGTCACTGTAGTTTTGAACAGAGTGAGACAAAGAGGTGTTGACAAATGCATTGAACCAGTCTGTAACCTGACTGTTTACATTCGCACGTGCATTGTAACGCTGGAATCCGGTTGTGGTCAGGATACCATCTTCGTTCAGGTAGCCTAAAGAGAACATATATTTGGTCTTCTCTGTACCACCATTCAAGCCTAACTGATGTTCGTGACGGAATGCATTGTTGTTGAGCAGAGCATCCATCCATCTTTCGTTCCATGCAGATGTAGCATCGGCACGAACTTGACCTGTTGCGGGATCAATAATATTATCCCATGTGTAGTTCTTAAACGGATTATAGAGTTCGCCGCCCAAAGTAGAGCTGAGGTCGGCACGTGCCTGAGATTCAGCATCAGACCAGTTGTATCCGCTTGTAAATACATATCCGTTACGGAGAGCTTCATAAGTCAGCTGCACGAAATCTTTCTGATTTACCATATCGTATTCCGGAATAGCTCTTGAAGACCATCCGACAGTGGAACGCCAGGTTACAGAGGTCTTACCTTCTTTACCACGTTTGGTATTGATCATGACAACACCATTGGCGCCACGTGCACCATACAATGCTCCTGCAGAGGCATCTTTCAATACGGTCATAGACTCGATGTCGGCCGGATTGATAGATGAAAGATCACCGTCATAAGGAATTCCGTCCACTACGTACAGCGGATTTTGTGATGCATTAATGGAACCATATCCACGGATGACAATTTTAGAGGATTCACCAGGCTGGCCGGATCCGGATGTTGTCAGCAAACCTGTTGTCTGTCCTTCAAGTCCTTTGGACACGTTTGTGATCGGTCGAAGTTCCAGTTTCTTGTTGTCGATGTTGGATGCAGATCCTGTAAATGATGACTTCTTAGCTGTACCATAGGCTACCACCATTACTTCATCAAGAACTTCAGCATCGGGATGAAGCACCACGATTACATGAGGCTTGACAGATACTTCCTGTTGTTTCATTCCTACGAATGAAATGACTAAAGTTTCCGCCGAACTTGGCACATTAGGCAATGTAAACTTTCCATCCAGGTCAGTAACGGTACCGATTGTAGTACCCTTAACCATGATAGATGCGCCTACTACAGGTAACCCGTCTTCTTCTGAAGTGACAACACCTGTCACCTTCGAAGTTTGAGCGTTTACCAGACCGATACCTATCAACAGGCAGGTCAATAACAGCATCAATTTTCTTCTCATAAAAATCTCTCTTAAAGTTTAACCTTACATTAATAAAATTTCATTCACTCTAACAAAACGCAAAATTAGTAATAAAAAGCGAAGAAGTACTATTTTTCTAGTATTTTCTGCCACAAAACGTGCTTTTTAACACTTTTAGATGAGAAAATGATGTATAAATACAACTTTTATACACCTATTGAATGCATTTATGTCAGATTATTTAAGTAAACATACTCTAACAGGCAACAAAAGAATATAAAAAGCAAGATTCAAACGAGTCCTGAAGAAAAGAGGCATATTTTGTGATAGTTCATCAATAAAACATGAAATATAGAAAGTTTTATTAACTACAAAGCCCTATGAAGAAGATTAATTACCGTTTAGTTTACAATCGTAAAAAGAGTTTAAATAACGAAGGAAAAGCTCTGGTGCAAGTAGAGGCTTATCTGGAAAGCAAAAAGATCTATTTTTCCACACACATCTATCTTTACCCGGAACAATGGGACACCAGACATGCAATTATCATCAAACATCCGCAGGAGGAAGAACTGAACCGGATGTTACAAGAATTTATGCTCAAACTGCAATGGAAAGAACTGAAAGCATGGAAAGAAGGGAAAGACATATCTTTATCCTTATTGAAGGACACACCCTCACACTACAAACATCACCCTGCTGATTTTTTTGACTTTGGTGAACATTGGGTAGAAAATTCTTCCCGAAAAGAAAGTACCAAACACAATTTACAGACAACCCTCGCCTTATTGAAAGATTTTAAAAGATCACTTACCTTTGAAGATTTCACATACAGTTTTCTCCAAGAATTTGAAACTTACTTACGGAAACGACAATATACAATTAATACAATAGCCAAACACATGAAACACCTCAAAACCTTCATCAACGAAGCTATCAATCAAGATTTAATGGACAGCAGCAATTATCCTTTTCGTAAATACAAGATAAAAATGACAGAAAGCAAGCATACATTCCTCCGGCCTGAAGAGATTTCTTCTCTGGAAAACTTAAAATTACCCCTGAGATGGAGCCATCTGCAACATACTTTAGACGCGTTTTTATTTTGTTGTTATACAGGTTTAAGATATTCTGACTTTACACATCTTTCATCAGACAATCTGATGAAAGATCAAAAACAGATCTGGCTGGTCTTTACTTCTGTGAAAACAGGAGTAGAAACACGATTACCTTTACGCCTGCTCTTTCAGGGAAAGGCTCTGCTTTTATTGAACAAATACAGAAAGGATCTTGAATTCTTTTTCAGACTGAAAAAGAATTCTCTGGTCAATAAAGAATTGATCCGGATAGGAAAACTGGCACAAATCACCCAACATTTTTCTTTCCATTCTGCCAGACACACCAATGCGAGCCTGTTGATTTACCAAGGAGCCCAGATAACAACAGTACAGAAACTTTTAGGCCATCGAAGCATTAAAACGACACAAGGTTACAGCAATATCTTTTCTGACACAATTATTAAAGACCTGAAGCGATGCTGTTCGCATGAAAAAACGACCAAATGAAAGATGGTGTCCGCTATATATAATATAATAAGGTGTAACTTTTTCTGCTCGCAGCTGAAGAACCCGGTAAACAAGACACTACCAGATAGAGATTTTTATCCCTGTACTCTTTGGCTTAATTCTCCGCTAGAGAACGAAAAAGAGTACAGGAATAAAACGGCTCCAGATTTAGTGATCAATAGCAAGACTTCTGTTTTCGGACAGTTTTCAAGTAGAAACAGAGGAACAGTTATAGCAAAGGATACCACATTATAACTGGCAAACAACGCGTCCAGACAATGAGACATTCCATTTTATACAAAAAATATAGTTCGGCGGAAACTTTGCTTATTTCATTCGTTGGAATGAAACAGCAGGAAGTGGCTGTTAAGCCTCATGTTGTCGTAGTACTTCATCCCGATTCAGAAATACTTGATGAAGTAGTGGTAACTGGTTATGGTAATTTTAAGAAAGCGTCGTTTACAGGTGCCGCTTCAACTGTAAATACTGGTAACTTGGAAAATGTGCCTGTAATCTCAGTTGAAGAAAAATTGTCTGGTAGCGTACCGGGTGTATCACTCAGCTCGTCTTCCAGTAACCCGGGTGCTGTAAGCAGTATCCGAATCCGTGGTATGGGTTCTATCAATGCAGGTAATGATCCCCTTTACGTCATTGACGGTACTCCGGTAACCAGTGGTAACGTCAGCGAGTTCACTTACAGTGATGCTGGTACAAACATTTTGGCTACTTTGAATACCAACGATATCGAATCTATCACCGTAATTAAGGATGCCGCAGCTGCTTCACTCTACGGTTCGCGTGCTGCTAACGGTGTGATCGTTATTACTACAAAGAGTGGTAGCCAGGGTAAGACGAAAGTAAACTTCCGTAGCGACTGGGGTTTCTCAAACATGGCTATCAACTATCGTCCGCAGTTGAGCGGTGACGAACGTCGCGAACTGTTGTGGACAGGTTTGAAGAATTACGGCTTGTATGGTCAGGGTGCTTCTGAAGCAGAAGCTGCTGCATTTGCAGATTCAAACATTGATTCTTTTGCTGCGAAACCTGCTAACGGCTGGACTGACTGGAAAGATGAATTGTTCAAGACTGGTGGTCACCAGAACTATCAGGTAAGCGTATCAGGTGGTGGACAGAACACTCAGTTCTACTCATCTTTGTCTTATACTAAGCAGGATGGTATCATTCAGAACCAGGGTCTGGAACGTTTCACTGGAAATGCAAATTTGACTCATACTTTCAAGAGACTGACCGTTCAGGTAACAAGCCAGTTCTCTAAGATGATTCAGAAGAAAACAAACGAAGGTACTTCTTACGATGGTGCTGTTGCCAACTATGCATTCTTCCAGAGTCCTTCTTCTACTCCGTACAATGAAGATGGTTCATTGAATAATGGTTGTGGTATGTTTGGTGTAAACCCCTTGTATGAATTCCAGCACAGCTCTGACCGTGCTACTATCATCAAGGCATTCAATACAGTTAAGGCTACCTATAATATTTGGGATAACTTGAACTTGAGTGAAAAGATTTCTTACGACTACATGACCAATACCAACGACGTATTGTGGGATAGATATTCTAACAATGGTGGTCCTGGTGGCGTTATGCAGCGTATCATCAGCAAGAATGAACAGTTGAACACTCAGACTCAGTTGACTTACAACAAGGCTTTCGGTGAACACAACATTGATGCATTGCTTGGCTTTGAAACAGAAGATAACAAATATGCATACAACTACCTTTCAGGACAGGATTATCCGGGTGATTTGTATGAATTCACTAATGCTGGTTCTACTTCAGCAGATAGTAACATTCAGTCTTATCGTCTGACTTCTTTCCTGGGTCGTGTGAACTATGATTTCGGAGGTAAGTATTATCTGAGCGCAAGCTATCGTACAGATGGTAGCTCCCGTCTGGCTAGAGACAATCGTTGGGGTAGCTTCTGGTCTGTATCTGGTGCATGGAGATTTACTCATGAAAACTTCATGGAATCAACCAAAGAAGTTCTGACTGACGGTAAACTGCGTTTGTCTTATGGTGTGAACGGTACTCAGCCTTCTGTATACTATGGTTATATGAACCTGTACAAATACGGACAGAAGTATAACGGCATTTCAGGTATGGGTATTATCGGTATTGCCAATCCTGATCTGAAATGGGAAAAGAACAAGACTTTCAACGTCGGATTGGACTTGACTTTCCTGAACCGTTTCGCTTTGACATTCGATTACTATCAGCGCAAGACCAGCGACTTGATCTACGACCTTCCGGTTTCTCAGGTAGGTGGTTACTATGATTCAAGCTATGGTTACTATATGCCGGTGAACGTAGGTGCTTTGAAGAACAGTGGTGTGGAAGTAACTATCCAGACTACAAACTTCCAGACTGATGATTTCTCATGGACTACTTCTTTGAACATCGGTCATAACACCAACGAACTGGTTACTTTGAACGGTGAACAGAATGAAATCGTTTCCGGACCGCTGATCCACCGTATCGGTGAAGCTTACTATTCTTACTACCTGTATGAATACGCAGGTGTAGATCCGCAGACTGGTAAGGAATTGTTCTACAAGAATGACGGTACTGCTGATGCACGTCAGACTACAACCAATGTTTCTGAAGCTAACAAGACAATTGTAGGTAAACACGATGCGAAGGTGGAAGGTGGTTTGACCAACAACCTGAAATGGAAATGGTTCGATCTGGGCTTCACTTTCACTTACTCTCTGGGTGGAGATGCATTTGACTATGCTACATGGCAGCACAGCGATGGTGGTACTTACTTGTATAACGGTGCTGTTCCTGCTTACTACACATTGGAAGATATGTGGACAGGCCCGGGTGATACTTCAGCTAAATTGCCTGCATTCCAGTATGGTAACAATTCTCAGTCCATGTCTTCACGTTGGTTGATGTCTACTGACTATCTGCGTTTGAAGAACCTGACCTTCGGTGTTCGTATGCCTCAAAGCTGGTCAAACAAGATTGGTATGAGCAATGCACGTATCTACTTCTCTGGTTCAAATCTGCTGACCTGGAAGTCTAAAGGACTGACCGTAGATCCGGAAATGCCGGTAAGTGGTGTATGTACATTCGAAACTCCGGCTCTGAGAACCTTTACTTTCGGTATTGAATTGACTTTTTAACGTTAAGAATTAAGACAAATGAGAATATTTAGACATATATTTACAGCTACGCTTGGTGTGGCAATGACCGCCAGCCTGTCATCTTGCGTCAATAACTGGTTGGATCAGACTCCGGCTGATGGTATCGATGCGGAAACAGCTATCCAGACAAGCTCTGACCTTGCTAATGTGAGAACAGGACTTTATGCTGCAGTAAAAGGAAACAACACTCTGGTTGATTACTATGGCCGACTGATGTTTGTATACGGAGACGTTAGAGGTGAAGATATCCAGTATGAATTCAACAGTGGTAGTGGACGTGCTCAGTTCTACTATTATATGAACTATTCTACTGCTGACGATTTCGGATCTTCTTCTTCTATCTGGCAGACTCCGTATGTAGTAATTGCACGTGCAAACCGTGTGATTGAAGCGGCAGAAAGCGGTAAACTTACAGATGCAGAGGAGGCACAGGCTGAAATTGCACAGTACACTGCTGAAGCAAAAGTACTTCGTGCAATGGCTTTGTTCGATCTGACTCGTGTTTACGGTAAACCGTATACAATGGATCAGGGAGCATCATTGGGTGTGCCCATCGTTACTTCTCCTATTGAAGCCAGCGAAAAACCGGCTCGTAATACTGTTGCTGAATGTTATGCAGCGATTGAAAAAGACCTGAATGAAGCTATTTCTTCTGGCGCTCTGATGACTCAGAACGATGAAGACAGCAAAGGTTATATCAACGTTTGGGCTGCAAAAGCTTTGCAGGTACGTGTATATATGACCAAGGGCGACTGGAACAATGCTCTGGCTGTTGCTGAAGACATCATCAACAATGCTCCTTATTCTTTGTGGAACACTTCCGAATATGCAAGTGCATGGTCTGAAGGCAGTGCTTCTCACGCTAAGGAAATCCTGTTCGAACTGGTGATCGATGATACAACAGACTGGACAGACCGTGAAGGTATCGCTTATCTGTACTCAGATGTAGCAGGTGTCGGATATGGTGATGTTGTTGTTACAAAGGCATTCTCTGATATGCTGACTTCTGATCCTCAGGATGTAAGAAACAACATCCTTCTTGAACCGCTGGATCCTGAATCAGTATATACCGGAAACAAAGTATATATCAACAAGATGCCGGCTGTTGCTGGAGATCCTCGTTATGCTGATGTTCCGGTATTGCGTCTGTCTGAAGTTTATCTGTCAGCTGCTGAAGCTGCATTCCAGGCAGGTGACCTTAACAAGGCTGCCAGCTTGCTGAATGACATTATCAGCAACCGTACAACAGATGCTTCCAAGCAGGTTACTGCTGCCAACGTTACACTGGATCGTATCTATACAGAACGCCGTAAGGAACTCGTTGGTGAAGGACAGCGTTACTTCGATGCAATGAGACGTGGTGAAACTATCGTTCGTTACACTTCAGATGCAGACAAGGGATGGCACGATGTATTGACAGAAGAAGCTAAGAGCTTCGACCGCAACTCGAAGAAGGCTCTTCCGTTGATCCCTGCATCAGAAATGAATGCAAACCCGAACATGGTTCAGAACCCTGCTTATTAATGGACATTGAAACAGAAAAGGCAGAAGGCTTTTCCTTTTGCCTCTGAATAAAGAAACCCGGTCATTGAATAACAATGACCGGGCTTTTTTTGTCTTCGGTCTCCGGTATTCTTTTTGATGAAAATGGGGCGGCGTCCTTTCAGTCATCCTCCTTTCTCCCTTTGTTCTTGCCTGTTTCCCGGAAGGATTCCACTATTTTCTCAGCATGAAACTTGAGTTTCACCAGCACAAAACAAAAGTTTCACCTAGAGAAACAAAAAGTTCCACTAGGTGGAACACACAGAATCGGGCAGACGATTCCGGGAGATTGTCCGCTCGATGCATTCAGATTGTCCGTCCGATGGCATCAGATCCTTTGCATAATGCTGTCGGATTCCCCGTTCGGCTCCGGTGAATGTCCCTTTCGCTTTGCCGTTTTTCTATAATCTTTCCGAAGATGATTTCAATGGAAAATTTTCCGTATATTTGCGATGTTTAGAAATAGAAGCTTATCGAATGAAAGAATTTGTTATATCAGAAGCACAGACCGAGAAGGCTGTATTGGTGGGACTGGTTACTCAGACCCAGAATGAACGTAAGACCAATGAATACCTGGATGAACTGGCGTTTCTTGCTGAAACGGCAGGAGCTGAGGTGGTGAAGCGTTTCACGCAGAAGCTGGATACTCCTAATTCTGTGACTTACGTGGGTAAAGGAAAACTGCAGGAAATCAGAGAATTTCGGTTATTTTTTTCTTTGCAGCAAAGCGGTTCTCGCCCTCAGCCTCCAGCAGGCGCGCCGCTTCCTCGTGGGTCAGCCCGATATTCTGCCGCTCAGAGCGCTGCCGCTGAGCAATAACATTCGCCATGGTAAATGTCTTACCTGATCCGGTAACACCTAACAGTGTCTGGAACTGATTGCCTTCCTTAAATCCCTGCACCAGCTCTTCGATTGCCTGGGGCTGATCACCGGTTGGCTCATATGGCGATACCAATTCAAAATGATCCATATATCTCAACCTCTAATTTATTATTAGTATTGTTGCTGATTTAGTATATCATTCATAATAAAAAAAGTACAGAGCAAATCGAATGTTTGTTCTGTACTTTTAAGTTTCTTATTTTATTCAATCAATATTTTTCCCTCTTCCCCTGCAGCACATTCATCAGTCCGGCATACACCTCCGGATTTCCTTTCACAACGATAGCCAGGATCTCCTTTGCCTGGTTAAGATAGTGGAACAGGCTTCTTACATTAAAGACATTTGCCCTATCTTTCGCTTCCAGGCTCCTGAGATATCCCTCTTCGTCATAATAATAATGGTCATCCATAACCACCACCAGACTGTCCACTCCACCGGAAGGCTCCGCATTTCTGCTGCCATACGAATTTCCACCATCAGCCTTATACCAGTACCCTCGTGCCCTATAATCATCAAGAAGATTGGCAGCCTCACCATCATCATTTGCATAGACGACCTCTATATGAGGATATTCCTTAAGCCGTCTTCCGGCAGGAATATGCATAATATTCTGGATAAATGATGACAGCTCTGCATTTGTGCGGATACGGTTAGTCAGACGGAATATCTGAATCCCCGGAAGTCCCTCGATCACATGAAGATTGCTCCGGTCAAGCTCATAAGGCGAGATCATGTCCTCAGAATCACTGGAGAATATCACCGGTCGGTCACCGGCACACCTTAAGATAAATCTCAATTTCTCCACAGACAGCAAATGTGCCTCATCCACCAATACAGCACTATACTCGGCAAATATATCTTTCATCCCGGCTTTAAGTACTTCTCTATCCCTTTCTCCATCATCCAAAAGCCTACTGTCCGAAAGAAAATCTATCCTATGTAATCGCTCATGTAATATCTCCCACTTCTTTCCCGCCTCGCTGCAGTGTATCATACACACCTTACGCCTGTCAGAAAGCTCCATTGCGATATCGTATAAAAGCAGGGTTTTTCCTGTTCCTGGAAGTCCCGTAAACAGGAAATATCCAGAATGTTCTGCTCTTATTTTCCTCAGTATCTGCCGCCTTATATCCCTCTGCTGTGAAGTAAGAAAATATTCTTTATTCAGGAATTTCACCGGATCTGTAAGGGGCGATATAAGGTAATATTCCGCCCTGAACAGCTCTTCAATATCACCTTGATAATCCCTGCTGTCCCTGCTCAGGATATCGCACAGGCTTTCCCAGTCCGCCTCCACAATATGGTCATGATTTGTAAGGCGTACCAATCTGTTTTCACTGCTTATGTAAGTGTAGGAATATATCGGTCTGGTGAGAACTGACAGATAATACCTGTTCTGTATCAACTGCTTTTTTATCATTTCGTCGGACACCGCACCGCTCTTAAGCTCGATATTTACAATGTGCTCGTCCTTGATCTGGATCAGGTCAAATTCCTTTCCCAGTCTCGGTATCTGGAATGAATAGAAGAACCTGAGGGCAGACACCTTCTGCATGTGTAACTCAAGCTGTTTAACCAGTGCCCTCATACTGTCAAGCTCCCATTCCCGAAGTCTCAGAAAATGTTCTCTGCCTGACAACTGCCGCTCCAGCTTCTGCAGCTGTTCCATATTCTGTTGTCTAGTGATCGCATAAACTGATACAGATTTCATTTTCTAACCTTATTATCCAAAATTCTGAACGTAGTAATATGTGTAGTAGTTTGGATCGTCATCCCTGATAAATACTGAAATTCCTATGATTTCCCAATCAGAATCAAGCATGTTGGAATTATGTCCCGGAGAATTCTTCCAGCCTTCCATTACTGCGTCCGCACCTCTGTAACCGGCGGCAATATTCTCGCCGCCCATCTTACCGCTGGCGGTTAAACAAATCTCACCATTTGGTCTTGTGTGGCTGAAGGAATACGATATCTCGGCACTTCTCACATCTGCACACGCCATAAGATCCTCGTCAATGCTTAAAGCTGACAGTCCGTTCTGCCTTCTGTATGCATTAAGCATATCCACCAGCTCGTATGCCATTTCGTAATCATAATGTCCGTTTACTGTGGTGCTCCTGCCATTTCCAAGGTCGATCTTTATGCCTGTTTCTGTCTTGGTAACTACACCTGACGCGTTACAGTATATCCTTCTTCCGTCATTTGTGGTGTACCAGCCTGCCTTGTTTCCTCTCACGCCATTTGACATGAAGTAGTACACACGGCTCATGATCTCAACAGTATCATTCTTCACCTGCTTCATTGAAGTTCCGTCCCCGGTGTAACAGGTTCTGCTGGAACCGTAATATGCAACGGTTGACTTGCCATCACTGTTTATGTTGAATATATTTCCTGATATTGTCTTCCAGCCTGAGCTTCCCTTGCCCCATTTGCCGTTGTTCCAACTGGTAAATGACCACACGCTGCCGCTCTTCGCCATCCTTGATGTTACATGGCTGCTGCTGCACACATACACATATTCTTTTGCACTGAGCTGCTTCCAGCCTGCTGTGGTAACTCTTGTGCCCGAAGCGTCAAAATAATAGTATTTGTTGTTGTAAAGGGTGCATATGGAATTCTTACGTCTCACCCATCTGCCCGATGAATAATCATAACACTTTCTGCCTGACGGATAGTATATTCTTGTGTTCTCACCGGCACTGTTGAAGAAATAATAGTTCTCCTTTATCTGTCTCCAGCGGCTGGTGACAATCTTGTAATCGCCGTTAAAAACAGCATTGTTGAACTCCTTGTATACCCATCTTGCCCCAGACTTCTCTGCAAATGCATTTATACCACCATCTGCTCCTCCGTACGCCATCTTTGAA
>ERZ773131.2167-NODE-2167-length-12952-cov-9.166318_pt1 | contig 12952 bp, 10 predicted proteins | sample MGYA00511082_ERZ773131 | MGnify/ENA primary metagenome ERZ773131 (study PRJEB29015, sample SAMEA2737813) | human gut metagenome | biome: human gut; feature: human-associated habitat; material: faeces | place: China | collected 2012 ... | reverse complement strand
CAAGAGCCGCCCGCTGCCCCACGTCCCCTTTGATTACTACTTTTACGTCGAGCTGGTGGGCGACCCCACCGCCGACGAGACCGCCGCGCTGCTGCGCGAGCTGAACCATACCTGCCGCACGGTACGGCTGTTAGGAGTGTACAACAAATGAGCGACTTTATCGGAACCAAGCTCACCATGAATCTGGGCGAGCGCAGCTATGATATCATCCTGAAGAACGGCGCGCTGGAAAATCTGTATCAGTTCGCCCGGCTGGACCGCAAGGTGGCCGTCGTGACCGACAGCGGCGTTCCGGCCCAGTACGCCCAGCGTGTCGCGGATCAGTGCCGCGATGCCGTCATCATCACCGTGCCGCAGGGCGAAGCCAGCAAGAGCTTCAAAATTTTGGAAACGGTGCTGAAACAGATGCTCGACTTTCACATGGGCCGGGGCGATCTTGTGGTGGCCGTGGGCGGCGGCGTGGCCGGCGACTTGGCCGGATTTGCCGCTTCCATCTACATGCGCGGCATCGACTTCATCAACTGCCCCACCACCACCCTTTCCATGATCGACTCCTCCATCGGCGGCAAAACGGCTGTGGATCTGGGGGATACCAAGAACATCGTGGGCGCATTCTGGCAGCCGAAGCTGGTCATCGTGGACCCGGACACCCTCGCCACCCTGCCCCGCCGCCATTACATCAACGGTCTGGCCGAGGCGGTCAAGGCCAGCCTTCTGGCCGACCCGGAGCTGTTTGCCATTTTTGAGAAGGGCGACATCGACGGCCAGATCAACGAGATCATCTACCGCAGCCTCCGGTTCAAGAAGAACATCGTCGAGCAGGACGAGACGGAGCACGGGATGCGCAAGGCGCTGAACTTCGGCCACACCATCGGCCACGGCATCGAGGCCGTCAAGGGCATCAAGGGCCGCCGTACCGTGGGCCTGTTCCACGGTGAGTGCGTGGCGCTGGGGATGCTGCCGATGATCGAGTCGAAGGCGCTGCAAAAGCGGGTGCGGGCGGTGTACCGCCGCTTGGGGCTGCCCCTGCGCACCACCTACAATAAGGAAAAAGTGCTGGCCGAGATGCTCCACGACAAAAAGGCGCAGGGCGGCCAGATCACCATCATCAAGGTGCCGGGCCTCGGCTGCTGGCGGGCCGAGACCATCCCGGTGGAGGGGCTGCGCCCCCTGCTGGGCATGGAGGAATGACCATGAAGAACACGTTTGGCTCCAACCTCTCCCTGACCATCTTCGGCGAGAGCCATGGCCGCGCCATCGGGGCCGTGCTGGATGGAATGGCGGCGGGCGTGCCGGTGGACGAGGAATTCCTCGCCCTCTGCATGGACAAGCGCCGGGCGCGGGGCGACGGGCTTTCCACCCCCCGCGTGGAAGCGGATAAGATCCAGTTCCTTTCCGGCGTGCTGAACGGCCGGACCACCGGCACCGCCATCGCCCTGATGATCGAAAACCAGAACACCCGCAGCGGCGATTACGCCAAGACCGCCGACCTGCTCCGCCCCGGCCACGCGGATTATACGGCCTATGCCAAATACCACGGCTTTCAGGACGCGCGGGGCGGCGGGCACTTTTCCGGCCGGATCACGGCGGCCCTCGTGGCGGGCGGCGGCATCGTGCTGGGGGCGCTGAAACGAGCGGGCATCGAGATCGTGACCCACATCGGCCGGTGCGCCGGGGTGGCCGACACCCCCTTCGCCCTGAACGACCCGGCGGCGCTGGCTGCACAGGCTGAGGCCCTGCTGAATCAAAGCGGCGGCTTCGCGCTGCTGGATGCGGACGCCGAGGAGCCCATGAAGAACGCCATCCGCGCGGCGGGCAGCGAGGGCGACAGTGTGGGCGGCATCCTTGAGACCGCCATCCTCGGCCTCCCGGCGGGCGTCGGCGAGCCCTATTTCGACAGCGTGGAAAGTGAGATCGCCCACATGGCCTTCTCGGTCCCCGCCGTCAAGGGCATCGAGTTCGGCACCGGCTTCGGCTTCGCCGACCAGAAGGGCAGCGAAGCCAACGACCCCTTTCGGATGAAGGGGAGCAACATCGTGACGGCCACCAACCACAACGCGGGGCTGAACGGCGGCATCTCCAACGGGATGCCCGTGGTCTTCCGTACCGTGGTCAAGCCGACGCCCAGCATCTATAAACAGCAGGACACCGTGGATTATATTGCAAAACAGAATGCGGAACTCTCCATTCAGGGCCGCCACGACCCCTGCATCGTGCCCCGCGCTGCCATCGTGCAGACCTGTGCGGCGGCGCTGGCCGTCGGCGACCTGCTGACGGCCAAGTACGGCATGGCGTGGATGGAGCACCCCACAAGCTATCGCAAGGAGGAGCTGTAAATGGAATACGGACTCATCGGCGCAAAGCTCGGTCACTCGTACTCGAAGATCATCCACGAGATGCTCTGCGGCTACCGGTATGACCTGTGCCCCCTGCCCACTGAGGCCGAGGCGCGGACCTTTTTGCAGAAGCGGCAGTTCAAGGCCATCAATGTGACCATCCCCTATAAGCGGCTGGTCATGGAATACTGCTCCTATATCGACCCCCGCGCCAAGGCCATCGGGGCCGTGAACACCGTGGTGAACAAAAACGGTCTGCTCTGCGGCTACAACACCGATTACCTCGGCTTCGCCTACCTCGCCGATGCGCATGGAGTGGATTTTGCGGGCAAGACTGTGCTGATCCTCGGCACCGGCGGCACCCACAACACCACCAGCGCGGTGGCGAAGGACAAGGGCGCGGCCAAGGTGCTGACCGTCAGCCGGAACCCCGACCCCGCAAAGGGGGAGCTTTCCTATGCGGAAGCGGTGCACAGCGGGGCGCAGATCGTCATCAACACCACCCCGGCGGGCATGTACCCGAACGTCGGCGTCTGCAATCTGGACGTGGCGGCCATGCCGGGGCTGGAAGCCGTCCTCGATGTGGTTTACAACCCGGATAAGACCGAACTCATCCTCCGCGCCGAGGAAGCCGAGGTGCCGGTGGCCGTGGGCGGCCTCGAAATGCTGGTGGCACAGGCTGTGTATGCGGCGGAATGCTTCCTCGACCGCAAGTTCGACGATGCTCCCGGTGAGATCCGCACCATCACGGCGGCGCTCCGCAGAGAGCAGCTGAACGTGGCCCTCATCGGGATGCCCTCCTCCGGCAAGACCACCATCGGCCGCGCATTGGCCGAGAAATTGGGCAAGCGGTTCGTGGACCTCGACGAGGAGATCGTCAAGGCCGAGGGCCGCAGCATCCCGGACATCTTCGCCGCCGAGGGCGAGGACGGGTTCCGCGCCAAGGAAACGGAGCAGACCGCCCGCTTTGCCAAGGAGGGCCGTCAGGTGCTCTCCTGCGGGGGCGGCGTCATCAAGCGGCCCGAAAATCTGCGGGCTCTGCGCCAGAACGGCGTGGTACTCTTCATCGACCGCCCGCTGGAAGACCTTGCGGTGGGCGGCGGGCGTCCGCTCTCCAGCAGCACCGACGCGCTGAAAGAAATGGAAGCCCAGCGCCGCCCGCTCTATCTTGCAGCGGCGGATGCGGTCATCCCGAACAAGACCACCGCTACGGACGCCGTGGCGGCGGCACTGGAGGCACTGGATGCGATTTTTGTTCATTAACGGCCCCAACGTCAACATGGCCCGGTTCACCGAACCCGGCGTGGAGGGCGAGATCGATTACAACGCCCTGCTGGATTATCTGGACGTCTGCTGTCAGCAGATGGGCATCGAGCCGGACTTCTTCCAGTCGAACCATGAGGGCGACATCATCGACGAGATCCAGTCGGCGGCGGGCCGCGCCGACGGCATCATCATCAATCCGGGCGGCTACGCCTATTACAGTGTGGCCATCCTTGAAGCATTGCAGCTGTGCGGCGTGCCCGCCGTGGAAGTGATGCTCCATGACCCCAGCGGCCGTGAATCCTTCCGGAACACGGACGTCGTCTCCTTCGGCTGTCAGGGCCGGTTCGCGGGCGAGGGCATCAGCGGCTATCTTCATGCGTGCAGCTATCTTGTGCAGCTGCTCCGGCTGGACGGCAGCGCACAATCGCATATGGTACAATAGCCCTCTCAGGCGCTCCGCGCCAGCTCCCCCAGAGTGGGAGCTTTTAGAGGAAAAAAGATCAAAAAGGGAAAGGGACGAACGAAGATGATCATCTCCACCAAAAAAGGCACCCCCAAGGAAGAACTGGAAAAGATCGTGGACCGCTTCGAGAAGCAGGGCCTCGATGTCACCCTCATTACCGGCAAGGATTACAACGTCTTCGGCCTTGTGGGCGACACCACCAAGATCGACGAGCGCGATGTCCTCGCGAACCCGTGGATCGACAACGTGACCCGCGTTTCCGCGCCCTATAAGCGCGCGAACCGCCTGTTCCACCCGGCCGATTCCGTCATCGACTGCGGCGGCGTCAAGATCGGCGGCAAGGAGAAGATCGCCGTCATGGCGGGCCCCTGCAGCATCGAGGGCGAGGAACAAGCCCTGCGCATCGCCCAGAGCGTCAAGGCGGGCGGCGCAGCCCTCTTCCGCGGCGGTGCTTACAAGCCCCGCACCTCTCCCTACTCCTTCCAAGGCCTTGAGACCGAGGGCATCCTCGACATGGTAAAGGCCCGCGAGGCCACCGGTCTGCCCATCGTTTCCGAGCTGATGAGCGAGGACCGCATCCCCGAATTTGAAGAGTACGTGGACGTGGTGCAGATCGGTGCCCGCAATATGCAGAACTTCCAGCTGCTGAAGGCCGTCGGCAAGATGCACAAGCCGGTGCTGCTCAAGCGCGGCCTGTGCAACACCATCGAAGAGTGGATCATGAGCGCCGAGTATATTATGGCGGGCGGCAACGAGCAGGTCATCCTCTGCGAGCGTGGCATCCGCACGTTCGAGAAGTACACCCGCAACACTCTCGACCTCTCCGCTGTGCCCATCATCCACGAAAAGACCCATCTGCCCGTCATCGTAGACCCCAGCCACGCCACCGGCAAGTCGAACCTCGTGGAGCCGATGATGATTGCTGCCGTGGCCGCCGGTGCCGACGGTCTGGAAGTGGAAGTCCACTACGACCCCCGCCACGCATGGAGCGACGGTGCCCAGTGCCTGACCCCGGATGCCTTTGCACAGGCCATGGCAAAGTGCCGTCAGGTCGCATGGGCCATCGGGCGGGATATGTAAGATGATCGTAACAGTAGAACGCGCGCAGGAGATCGGGGGAGCCATTGCCGCGCCCCCCAGCAAGAGTATGGCCCACCGGGCGGTGCTCTGTGCGGCGCTGGCAAAGGGCACGTCCCACATCCGCAACCTCGAATTCAGCAAGGACATTGCGGCGACCCTCGCGGCGGCGGGCCAGCTCTGCGCCCGCGTCACCACCGGCGAAAACGACGCTGTGGTGGAGGGGCTGGGGCAGTTTCGGCCCGTTTCGGCCCCGGTGGACTGCTGCGAAAGCGGCAGCACCCTGCGCTTTTTGATCCCGCTGGCCAGCCTGACCGGCCAAGAAATCACCTTTGTGGGCCGGGGGCGGCTGATGGAGCGGCCCCAGTCAGTGTATGAAGAACTTTACCGGGCCAAGGGGCTGCGGTTTGAGCAGACGCCTTCCGGCCTGACCGTGGAAGGACTCCTTTCCAGCGGGGATTACACGCTGGCGGGCAATGTGTCCAGCCAGTTCATCAGCGGGCTGCTGTTCGCGCTGCCGCTTCTGGCGGGGACCAGCACCCTCCGTCTGCTGCCGCCGGTGGAGAGCCGCAGCTACATCGACATGACCCGCGCGGTCCAAGCCGCCTTCGGTGTGGAGAGCCGCTGGCTGGACGAAACGACGCTGGAGATCTCCGGCGGGCAGGAATACCACCCCTGTGATTACACCGTGGAGGGGGATTACAGTCAGGCCGCGTTCCCGGCGGTGCTGGGGGCCGTGGCCGGCGGGGTGACCCTGACCGGCCTTGCCGAGAAGACATTGCAGGGCGACGCCGCCATTCTGGATATCCTGCGCCGCTGCGGGGCAAAGTTCACCCCCACGGCGGCGGGCATCGTCTTTGAACAAGCGCTGCTTCACGGCACCGACATCGACCTTGCCGACTGCCCGGACCTCGGCCCCGTGCTGATGGTGCTGGGGCTGCTGTGCGAGGGGACGACGGTCATCCGGAACGCGGAGCGCCTCCGCATCAAGGAGAGCGACCGCATCGAGGCCATGGAGATGGAACTGCGCAAGTGCGGCGGGGTGCTGTCCAGCGAGGGCGGCACCATCACCATCACAGGCTGCGCCGGGGCGCTCCATGCGCCGGGCGAAGTCCTCTCCGGCCACAACGACCACCGGGTCGTCATGAGCCTTGCGGTGCTGGCGCTGGCGGCGGGGCTGAAGCTGCCCATCGCGGAAGCCGAGGCCGTCACGAAGAGCTGGCCGAATTTCTTTACAGCCATCAAGCCATTGGGCGCGGAGGTACAGGATGTTGGATAAAACAAAGCGTTATCTCGTTGTGGGTCTGGGTCTGCTGGGCGGCAAGTACGCGCTGGAGCTGACCAAGGCCGGGTTCCATGTGGACGGCATCAACCGCAGCGAGGGCCATTTGCAGTATGCGCTGGATCAGGGCTACATCGTCCGCGGCAAGACCCACGATTTTGAGGATCTTGTGCGGGAGGCCGACCATATCATCTTCGGCCTGTACCCCACGGCCCTGATCGAGTGGTTCAAGACCTACGGCGCCCTCCTCAAGCCCGGCTGCATCTTCACGGATGTGTCCGGCGTCAAGACCGGCCTTGTGGAGCCGGTGCAGGCCCTCTGCCCGGACGGTGTGGAGTTCATCGCCAGTCACCCCATGGCGGGGCGGGAGACTTCCAGCGTGGAGCACGCGGCGGAGGTGAACTTCGCCCCGGCGAACTTCATCATCACCCCCACGGAGAAGAACACCCCGGCGGGCATTGCGTGGGCGAAGGAGCTGGCCGAGGTGCTGGGATTCAAGCACATCTGCACCCTGACCGTGGAAGAGCACGATAAGATGATCGGCTACGTCAGCCAGCTGTGCCACGCCATCGCCGTCAGCCTGATGTGCGCCAACGACAATACCTCCCTGTGTGAATATACGGGCGACTCCTTCCGTGACCTGACCCGCATCGCACGCATCAACGATAAAATGTGGGCGGAGCTGTTCCTCTGGAACAGGGAAAACCTCATCTCCGAGATCGACCAGTTCGATGCGGCGCTCGGCGCACTGCGCAACGCGCTGGTGGCGGGCGACCGCGAAAAGCTCGAAGAGATGTTCCGCCTGTCCACCCGGCGCCGCGCGGCGTTCGACAAAAAGCTCCCCGAATGAGGTGTTTGTATGCCCAAGCAGGAAGGCCAGAAATCCAAGCTGCTCGCGCTTTTGCGCATCTTTGAGACCCAGACCGACGAAAACCATCTGCTGAACGTGCCCCAGCTGGTCAGGCTGCTGGAACAGCAGGGCATCCTCTGCGAGCGCAAGAGCGTGTACAGCGACATCGACGCCCTCAACGCGCTGGGGTATGAGATCTGGCTGCGGCGGGGGCGCGGCGGCGGCTACTACATGGCCAGCCGGATGTTCGACCTCGCGGAGCTCAAGCTGCTGGTAGACGCCGTACAGGCCAGCCGGGTGGTGTCCAGCGCCACGAGCCGCCGCTTGATCCGAAAGCTGGAAAAGCTCTGCTCCAACTACGAGGGCAGCCAGCTCCAGCGGCAGGTCTATGTGGACGGCCGCCCCAAGACCGACAGCAAGAGTCTGCTCTACAGCGTGGACGCGCTGCACGAGGCCATCAACGCCGGGAAAATGGTGGAGTTCCACTACAAAAAGGTGGGCCGCCCCGAAAAGCGGGCCATCAGCCCATGGCAGATGGCGTGGGAGAACGGCTGCTACTACCTCATCGCCTATCAGGACGAAAAGGAGCCGGTGGGCATCCGCCACTACCGGGTGGACAAGATGTCCGGCGTCCGGGTGCTGGACGAACCCCGCCGGGGCAAGGCGGAGTTTGCGGACTTCGACCTGCCCGCCTACCTGAAAAAGCATTTCAGCATGTACGGCGGCCCCGAAGCCCGCGTCACCCTGCGGTGCGCGGCGGGCTTGGAGGACGCCATGCGGGAGCGCTTCGGCGCGTCGCCCCTCTTCCTGCCCGAAGAGGACGGCCATTTCCACTTTGACGTCCCCATCTGCGTCAGCGAACCCTTCTACGGCTGGGTGGCGGGCTTTGGCGGCAAAGTGGAGATCACCGCCCCGGAACAAGTCCGGGCCGGGATGAAGCGGCTGGCCGAACAATTGGCAAAAGAACATACCTGAAACAAAAAATGGACCGCGTTTGCGGTCCATTTTTTGTTGCTCACTCTTCCAATTCCAGATCGCTCGGCAGGAGCACATCCAGCGCGGCGGCGGGCTCGGCGACGAGGCGGCGGCTCTGGTGGAAGATGGCTTTTTCCAGCGTGTTGCGGGCCAAGCGGCCATTGCCGGCGGTGCGGGCATCGGCGGTCTGCCGGCGGGCATAATAACTGCGCAGGGGTTCGTTGCAGCTCTCGGCGAGGGTGTAGCCCTTGCTCTTGGCGAGGACGTGGGTGATCTGCAGCAATTCGTCGGCAGTATAGTCCGGAAACTCGATTTTATTCGGGAAACGGCTGGCAAGGCCGCTGTTGGCGGTGAGGAAGGTCTCCATCTCCTTGGTGTATCCGGCAAGGATGACCACCAGCTCGTCCCGGTGATCCTCCATCCCCTTCACGAGGGTGTCGATGGCTTCGAGGCCGAAGCTGTCCTGCTCGCCGCGGTAGAGGCTGTAGGCTTCGTCAATGAAGAGGACGCCGCCGAGGGCGCTCTCGATGACGCTGTTGGTCAGCGGGGCGGTGTGGCCGGTGTAGCGGCCCACGAGGTCGCCGCGGCTCACCTCCACCAGCTGCCCGCCCTTGAGCGCCCCGATGGCCTTGAGGTACTTGGCCACCAAGCGGGCGATGGTGGTCTTGCCGGTACCGGGGTTGCCGGTGAAGATCATGTGCATCGAAAGGCTGGTCGTCTTCATCCCGGCGGCGGCGCGGCGCTGCTGGACTTGGAGATTATCGGCCAGACCGAAGACGTATTCCTTGACCGGGGCAAGGCCCACCAGCTCCGAGATCTCGGCCTTGATCTCGTCCAGCGCGCCGGTGTAGGCGGCGGGCAGCAGGTCGAACAGGGGGGCGGGGGCGGCATCGTTCAGGCGGAAGAAAAGCCCCTCCGGCGCGGCAGTCAGGGTGACGGTGCCGGTCAGCTTTTTGTCGGTCTGGAGGCAGTATTCACTCAGAGCCCGGAAGATGCGGTCACAGCAGCCGGAAAGCCCGGCGGCCCCCTTCTGGGGTGTGCACTGGGCGGCGACGTGATCCCGCACATCGACTCCGGCGGCGAGGGTCAGGCCCAGCCGGGCGGTGACCTTCTGGGCCAGCGCGTTCAACTGCTGGGCCGCGAGGGCGGCAAGATCCTCCCGCGCGTAGGCGGTCGTCTCGCAGACATCGCCCAGCGCCGCGACCATGCCCGCGCCGAACTTGTCCGCCAGCGCGGCGCGGCCCTTGTTGGAGAAGAAGATGAGATACTTGCCGCAGGGGTCAAGGCGGCTCACCGCGCCGGGAGCCAGCGCGGTCCCGGCGTCCACAAGAATGCCCTCCCGGTTGACGAGATAGCGGCTGGACAGGGGGGCGCTGCCCTTGACCGCAAGGTCGGAAAGGGTCTTCAGAAAGCCGGGATAGCAGCTTTCGTAGTGCTCAAAGACCAGAATCTCGCCGGGGGCGTGGAGGGCGGCGTACAGGTCCTGCAAAAACAGCTTCTCCGCGCCGGGGTTCGCGTAGAGCGAAAGGTCGAGGGCGGCGATGCTGTCGTTTTTCAGCAGCCCGCGGGCGGCCATGCAGCGGGCCGTTTCCTCAAGGGTGAAGTGCCGCCCGGTGCCGGTGCCGCCCCACAGCAGGATGACGTTCCGGGCCGCCGGTGCCTCGGTGCCCAGCACGAAGGGGCGGCGCATGGCCCGGACGACACTCTCCACAAAGGCGTCCTGCCCCAGCACGGTCTGCTTGACCTCGTCGGCCAGCCCCTCGAAGCTGCCCAGATGTTCGGGCTTTGTGTCCACAGTGCCCTTGGCCAGCAGCCCGTCGTTCTCCATATCCCGCAGCATCTGGCGGCTGTCGGCGAGGGCGGCTTCGGTGGCGGTGTCCTGCGTCTTGATCTGGGCGGACTGGGCTTTCAGCATCGCGTCCAGCTTTTTCTGCTGCTCCAGCAGGGCCGCGTTCAGATCGTTCAGGCCGCCGGGCTGCTTCGGCTTCGGGTCGGGTGCGGTGGGCGCCGTCTTGAACTTGCCGCCCGGCCCGAAGACGCCGTTCATCAAAGATTCCCAATCGTCAGTGTATGCCATGTCGTCCCCTCCGTACATCGTTTTGTTCCAGTATAGTGTACCGTGCGCCCTTTTGCAAGGAAACTCTTGCAAACCGCACAAAAGTTCGTTACACTTAAATCAAATTGGCAAGAGTGAGGATGACGTTATGACTTCAGCACAGTGGAAGACGGTCTTTGAAAGCGAGGACTTTGCGCGGCAGAACGGCTATCAGGGGCCGCTGGGGGCCCAATATGCCCCGGCGGGCACCCATCTGCGGCTGTGGGCCCCCACGGCTCAATCGGTCAGCGTAAACCTTTACCGAAAAGGCGGCGGCGGGGTCTGCATTGGCACGCTGCCCCTCAGCCCGTGGGGGCAGGGGGTCTGGGGCGTCTATCTGCCCGGCGACCAGCACGGACGCTACTATAATTTCACGGTGACGACCGAGTGGGGCAGCTGCACCGCCGCCGACCCCTACGCCCGCGCGGCGGGGGTGAACGGGGAGAGGAGCATGATCCTCGACACCGCCCGCACCGACCCGCCCGGCTGGGAGCACGACCGCCGACCGGTTATCCCGGCGGCGAAGCGGAGCGTCTGGGAAATCAACGTCCGGGATTTTTCGCAGGACCCGGCCAGCGGTGTGCGCAACGCATGGCGGGGCAAATTTCTGGCCTTTACCCAGCAGGGCACGACCCTGAACGGCGACGGCATCCACCCCACCTGCCTGAACTATCTCAAGCGGCTGGGGGTGAGCTATGTCCAGCTCATGCCCATCTTTGACTTCGGCAGCGTGGACGAGAGCCGCCCGCTGACCCGGCAGTACAACTGGGGCTACGACCCCGCCAACTTCAATGTGCCGGAGGGCAGCTACTCCACCGACCCCGCCCGCGGCGAAGTCCGGGTGCGGGAGTGTAAGCAGATGATCCAAGCCCTCCACGCGGCGGGCATCGGCGTGGTGATGGATGTGGTCTATAACCACATGTACCGCGCCGACAATGTGCTGAACCGGGTGGTGCCGCTCTATTATTTCCGCCAGAACGAGGACGGCAGCCTTTCCAACGGCAGCGGCTGCGGCAACGAGTTCGCCAGCGAGCGGCCCATGGCCCGGCGGTATATGATCGATTCCATCCTCTACTGGGCGCAGGAATACCACATCGACGGCTTCCGGTTCGACCTGATGGGCCTGTACGACGTGGAGACCATCAACGCCGTGCGCGCCGCGCTGGATACGCTGCCCGGCGGGCGGGATATCCTGATGTACGGCGAGCCGTGGCAGGGCGGCGGCAGCCAGCTGCACCGGTACGAGGCCAACAAGGCGAACCTGGCCATGCTGAACGAGCGCATCGGCATCTTCTGCGACGACACCCGCGACGCCATCAAGGGCGGCTGTTTCAATGCCCGGGAGCCGGGCTATGTGGAGGGCAAGCCCGGCAGCTTCTGGGACGTCGGCGGCGCGGTGGCCGCCTGGTGCCGCAGCGACCGTCTGCCACCCCACGCCCCCAGCCAGATCGTAAGCTATGTGTCCGCCCACGACAACTTCACCTTGTGGGACAAACTGCTCTGCGTGCGCTACGAGCGGCCGGAGTTCACCGCATCTGACCCGGTGGCACTGGCCCAGAACCGGCTGGCCGCCGGCATCTACCTCACCAGTTTCGGCCTGCCCTTCCTGCAGGCAGGCGAAGAGTTTGCCCGCACCAAAAAGGGCGTGGGCAACAGCTACCGCTCCTCCCCCGCCCTGAACCGTCTGGACTGGGCCCGCGCCAGGCAGTACCACGCCCTGGTGGACTACTACCGGGGCCTGCTGGCCCTGCGGGCCGCCTTCCCGCGGCTGGGCACCACCGACCGCCACGCCCCGGAGGCGCTGCAGTTCTTCTCGCTGGAGCAGCCGCTGGTGGGCTGGACCCTGCCCGCTGCCCCCGGCGACGGGGCCTGGTGGCGGGCACTGTGTGTGTTCTACAACCCCACCGACACCTCCCGCGTGGTGCCGCTGCCCGCCGGGCAGTGGAAGCTGCTGAGCAACGGCACTTCTTCCAGCTTATGGCGGGGCGAGAGCCGCACCTATGAACGGAAAGCCCTTCTGATGCCGTACAGCGCCACCGTGTTTGGAGCCGTATAAACAACAAAAAACAAGGGCAGACTGCTTTTCGGCAGTCTGCCCTTGTTCTATCGGATTTTTAGCTGTTGGACGCGGTCTTTTCGCCCAGCGTAACATTGACCGTCTGCATCTGGCCGTCGCGGGCCACCGTGATGGCCAGCGTGTCACCGGCTGCATGCTTCTGCATCAGGGTGCCCAGATCATCCTTGGCGGCGATCTCGGAGCCGTCCACGCTGACGATGCGGTCACCGACCTTCAGACCGGCCTGATCGGCAGGGCCGCCCTTGGTCACGTCCACGATGTAGACACCGTAGGCGTTCACGCCCAGCTGCTGTGCCGTCTGTGCGTCGGTCACAGCCAGGTAGGTGATGCCCAGATAGGGGCGGCCGGTCACATAGCCGTTCTCCAGCAGCTCCTGTGCCACCTTGATGGCATCATTGATGGGGATGGCAAAGCCCAGGCCCTCGGCATCGCTGGAAGAGGATTTTGCGTTCACGATGCCGACCAGCTCACCGTTCATGTTGAACAGGCCGCCGCCGGAGTTGCCGGGGCTGACCGAAGCATCCATCTGGA
>ERZ773131.2139-NODE-2139-length-13054-cov-3.813447_pt1 | contig 13054 bp, 10 predicted proteins | sample MGYA00511082_ERZ773131 | MGnify/ENA primary metagenome ERZ773131 (study PRJEB29015, sample SAMEA2737813) | human gut metagenome | biome: human gut; feature: human-associated habitat; material: faeces | place: China | collected 2012 ... | reverse complement strand
ACCGCTTGAAATGACAATAAGCAAGGGGAGCAGTAAAATCATCGAGAAATAGTCGGTGATTTTTCTGAATACGGTTCTCGGGTGTTTGACCTGCCAGATAGCGTTGAAACTGAGCTCAATATTGTCAGTCAGGATAAGAATGGTCCATAGTAACATGATTAAGCCGACACCGATGAAAACACCGCTTTGTGCATGCTGCAAATAAGAATTGATCCAGGATATGACTAACTCTGCCTGTTCTTTGGCCATTCCGTGGCGGAACTGTGCTTCAATCACGGCATCAAATCCAAATCCTCTGGCAATGGCAAAAAGTATGGCCAGGATGGGAATGATGGAGAGGAGAGTGCTGTATGTTAATGCAGAAGCACGTACCTGAATACGGTCGTTTAAGAATTGCTGAACGGAAAGAATAACGATTTTGATACAAGAATATAATCGCCGTTGAAGCGGTGTGATTTCGTCATCCGTTACTCGCCAGATACCGACGGTGAGGAATTGCAGCCAGTGATTGATGGAAGCTTTGTTCATATGTTACCCGCAGATTTTAAAAAAAGAAAGCAGTTGGCCTATAAGCCGGGTTCTGTCTCCCTGCGAACAGGGGAGTCTGTCATTTATCTACGCCTGCCGTCACCGACAGGCTCTAGCGGTCCACCCTCCGACGTGGGGCGAGCAACCCTCGTTGATGCCGGTTTACATGACCTTACAACTCCTAAGATGCACAGCCCGTATATCACTATACGTCTGGTAGGCTCTTACCCTACCTTCTCACCCTTGCCTTTTCGGAGAAAGGCGGTTATTTTCTTCTGCATTACTCCGCCCTTGCGGACAGCTTTCTGTTAGGAAGTAGGATGCTCTGTGTTGCCCGGACTTTCCTCTTATACATAGAAGTATCAGCGACAGACCGGCCTACTGCTTTCTTCTGCAAAGGTAAATAAATAAACTGGATTTGCGGTAATTTTGGCAGAAATATCTTTTAAGCCTGGAAAAATCGACTGATAATGAATGTAAATTTGACAGAACCTGCCGTTAACTGCGGTTAATCAGTCAGCATGCTTTGTTAAAAGACGGAAAAAAGGACTGACAATGAGTACAACCGTATGGATTTTGTCCTACTTTAGCAGATGAAATGTTAAACAAAGGTTGTAATTAACAATTAATGAATATAGGAGTATGAAAAGAGCAACTAAATTTGTGATAGGTACAGCTGCTATGGTGGCTGTCAGTGCCGGTGTTGCCGGTGTTACGGCATATACGCTTATTCAAAAGAACCAACAGCAGAATGCAAATTCTTTCTATGATGTGTTTAAAGGTGCGCCGATGCGTACGGTTGCTTTGGATGCAACATCAATGCAGCCGGTAGATTTGACACAAGCAGCTGAAAGTTCGTTGAACTCTGTAGTGCATATAATGGCTATACAGCGCAGTAAGGTAAAAACCGTGCAGACACAGCCGGACCTTTTTGATTTCTTTTTCGGAAACGGACGTGGCGGTGAACGTCAGGTGCAAGTGCCGGAACAGCGTGGATTTGGTTCTGGTGTAATTATTTCTAAGGATGGTTACATCGTGACAAACAACCATGTGATTGACGGAGCTGATGAAATTAGCGTAAAGCTACATGATAGCCGTGAACTGAAAGGACGTGTGATTGGAACTGATCCAACCAGTGATTTAGCTTTGGTAAAAATCGAAGGTGATGATTTTCCGGCTATTCCTGTTGGTGATTCGGATGCTCTGAAGGTGGGAGAATGGGTTCTTGCTGTCGGAAATCCGTTTAATCTGGGATCTACGGTTACGGCCGGTGTGGTAAGTGCCAAGGCTCGTGGATTGGGAGCTAACCAGGTTGAGTCTTTTATTCAGACAGATGCAGCCATTAATCAGGGAAATAGTGGTGGTGCGTTGGTGAATGCTCGTGGTGAGCTGGTTGGTATCAATGCTATGCTGGTTTCTCCTACAGGTGCTTATTCTGGTTATGGTTTTGCAATTCCGACCAGTATTATGACGAAGGTCGTTTCTGATATCAAACAATATGGTACCGTACAACGGGCTATGTTGGGTATAGGTGGATTGAATGTTGGTGAAGAACGCTATCCGGACGAAATTCGGAATAAGCAAAAAGAACTGGGTGCTACAGAAGGGGTACAGGTTACAGAAATTGTAGAGGGTGGTTCTTCCGATGGTATCCTGAAGGTTGATGATGTTATCCTTGAGTTGAATGGACAGAAAGTAAAGACAATGGCAGATTTGCAAGGCTATCTGGCTAAGTTCCGTCCTGGTGATAAGGTGAAAGTCAAGGTGCTTCGTGAAAAGAGTGAAAAGGAATTTACGATGACATTAAAGAATGCACAGGGTAACACAAAAGTTGTCAAGAAGGCTGATATGCAAATTCTGGGAGCAGCATTCCGTGAAGTTCCGGAAGATTTGAAGAAACAGTTGAATCTGGGATATGGTGTGCAAGTGACAGGAGTAACAGATGGCCGTATGGCCGACAGTGGAATCCGAAAAGGATTTATTATCTTGAAGGCTAATAATAAGCAGTTGAAGACCGTGCAGGATTTGGAAGATGTGATGAAAGCTGCTTCACAGTCGCCTGATCAGGTGCTCTTTATGACAGGAGTTTATCCTTCCGGTAAGCGAGCTAACTATGCTGTAGACTTGTCGCAGGCAGAATAACTTTCGTGATAGCTGATTTTTAAGATAATAGTAAAGGCGTGTTATGTTTTGTTAAACAAACACGCCTTTGTCGACTTTTATCATTAATCCTTTGTTGTAAGAAGAAATAAAGCTTATTTTTTAATCTTTCTTAAAGATATTAGGCTAAGTTGGTTTTTTTTCATAAATTTGCATCCAAATCTGTTTGAAAGAATGAGACAATTAAAGATTACCAAAAGTATTACTAACCGAGAGAGCGCTTCTCTGGACAAATATCTGCAGGAAATCGGTCGTGAAGACTTGATTACGGTGGAAGAAGAAGTGGAACTCGCTCAACGTATTCGAAAAGGGGATCGTGTTGCGCTTGAAAAACTTACGCGTGCGAACTTGAGATTCGTGGTGTCTGTAGCCAAGCAGTATCAGAACCAGGGCTTGAGTTTGCCGGATTTGATCAATGAAGGTAACTTGGGTTTGATCAAGGCTGCTGAGAAGTTTGATGAAACACGTGGATTCAAATTTATCAGTTATGCGGTATGGTGGATTCGCCAGTCTATATTGCAGGCTTTGGCCGAACAGTCACGTATCGTGCGTTTGCCTTTGAATCAGGTTGGTTCATTAAACAAAATCAGTAAGGCATTCTCTAAGTTTGAGCAGGAGAATGAACGGCGTCCGTCTCCGGAAGAGTTGGCTGATGAGCTTGAAATTCCGGTAGACAAGATTTCGGATACTTTGAAGGTTTCAGGTCGCCACATATCTGTAGATGCACCTTTTGTGGAAGGTGAAGACAACAGTTTGTTGGATGTTCTGGTGAATGACGATTCACCTATGGCAGACCGTTCCTTGGTTAATGAATCACTTTCGAGGGAAATCGACAGAGCACTTTCTACGTTGACCGAAAGAGAAAAGGATATTATCCAGATGTTTTTCGGTATTAATACGCAGGAAATGACGTTGGAAGAGATCGGCGATAAATTCGGGCTGACCCGTGAGCGTGTACGCCAGATCAAGGAAAAAGCTATTAGAAGATTAAGACAAAATTCGCGTAGCAAGTTGCTCAAGTCTTATTTGGGATAAGATAAGGATTGATTTCCAAAAAAAGAAAAGAAACGGATAAAACTGCAAGGGTGTAGTTTTATCCGTTTTTCTATGTTAATTTGTATTCACTCTTTTTGTATTAAGTGATAATTGATTATTTTTGTTGCCAATTTAGATTTTTGATTATGAAATTGACTAAGATTTTATGTTTTCTTGTTGCGGCTGTAGCCGCTGTTACTGTATTTGCCAAGCAGCCTAAGAACAAGACTAAATATGGTGTTTACGTGGCTGGAGTTTCGGCTTCGTTTACGGATTCATTGGTTTATATGACCGATATTCAGTATGTGGATAGTGCATCCTTGGATAAAAACGGTTTCTTGGTTGGACGTGCTTTATATAGCCTCCAGTTGAAGGATTATCTGGAAATGCAGAAAGGGGAGCGGAATCGCACCTGTTTCGTATTTTTCAGTTCCAAGAAGAAAAGTCTTCAAAAAGAGCTTTCAAAATTAAAGCAAAAATACGAAAAGGGAAAAACCTTGGTGGTTTTGAATGTTGGACCAGATTTCAAGTTTGAAAAAGCTGATACCTACTGATTCGTTTATGAAAAAGATATTAATTTGTCTCTGTTCAGTTTTGCTGTTGGCCGCATGTTCGAACGAAATTCCGTCAGAGGACCCGTTACCACGTAAGGGGCGTACAATATTAGCTTATTTGGTCTCTAATAATCAGGCGGGAGGCGATTTGGACAGCTATTTAAAGAAGAACGTACTTTGGATGTATGAAAGTATGTCTTCTTTGAAGGATTCATGTAGTTTGCTGTTGTACTACCGCCCTAAGGCAGGTGATCCATATGTGACAGCTCCTTCTATACTTGAATTTGTATCAGATGGACATGGTAATATTAATTCTATGCCGGCTTTACAGGGAGCAGAACTGACAGAAGCAAATGTTTTCCAAAGTGCTATTGTGCGAAAGTCTTATACGGATCCGGAACATAATGCCGTGGATCCGGTAATTATTGCTCAGGTATTTAAGGATATGCAGAAGGCAGTGCCATCTGAAACCTATGGATTGATCTTCGGTTCTCATGCTACGGGATGGATGGAGGCTAATCAGACAGTAGGTCGTGCATTTGGTGACGATAATGCTTATTCCATCAATGTTCCGGAGCTGGCTGCTGTTCTGCAGGAGGGTTTTGGAAATGGAATACTTGATTTTGTCCTTTTTGATGCATGTATGATGGGGACTGCTGAGGTTGCTTATGAATTAAGAGATGTAACGCATTATTGCATTGCTTCAGTAATGGAAACTCCTGCAGGTGGTTTTCCTTATCAGCGTCTTTTTGCTTATCTGACAGAGGATGATATCCGTTTCCAAGAATTATGTGCAGCATTTACAGGTTATTATTCTTCTATGACTGGTGGATGGGGGACTTGTGCAGTGGTTGATTGCACTCAAATGAATGATTTGGCAACCGCTGTTCGGAATGAACTTCTTGCTTTTGCAGACTCGATACCAACTTTGTCTTTTGATGATGTTCAGCAATATGGCGCAGGTAGCTATCATGACTTTTCTTATGATGTTGGTGACTTTTTTCGAGTGTTGAATGGAGGTACTATTCCGGCAGACTTTCAGGAGGTACTGAATCGGGCAGTTGTAGCAAAGGATTGTGTAAATGGAGGATTTAAGGAGGTTCGTCCGGATTCTGATCGTTTTTGCGGAATAGGTATGTATATTCCTTATTATACCTCTCATGATCGTTGGGACGCTTATTATGAATCTTCTATTACCTGGTATGATGCTGTTGGGTGGGAGGCATTTCGTAATAACTAACTGAATCTTTTTTTGCTTTGATGTGAACCTTGCGTAATTGTTGTGTGTTTAAAATTACTAAAAAGGTATTTTATGTGGAATTTCATCAAAGAACTTAAGCGGAAAGATCACCTGCGCTATTTGGGTGGTCTTGACTTTTTTAAATATATTGGTCCCGGTTTGCTGGTTACAGTAGGATTTATCGATCCGGGGAATTGGGCCTCCAATTTTGCGGCAGGTTCTGACTATGGTTATGCTTTGTTGTGGATTGTAACATTGTCTACTGTGATGCTAATCATCTTGCAGCATAATGTGGCTCATCTTGGAATTGTGACGGGATTGTGCCTTAGTGAGGCAGCGACACGCTATACCCCTCGGTGGGTTTCGCGCCCGGTTTTGGCTACGGCTGTTTTAGCCTCTATATCTACCTCGTTGGCAGAAATATTAGGAGGTGCCATTGCTTTACAGATGCTTTTCGGTATTCCTGTTGTCTGGGGAGCAGTGCTTACAACAGCTTTGGTTGTCATAATGCTTTTTACAAATTCTTATAAGCGTATTGAACGGGCGATTATAGCGTTTGTGTCTGTGATAGGGCTTTCTTTTCTTTATGAACTTTTTCTTGTTGATATCGACTGGGGATTAGCAGCTCGCTCGTGGGTGGTTCCAAGCATACCTGAGGGCAGTATGTTGATTATTATGAGTGTGTTGGGGGCTGTCGTTATGCCTCATAATTTATTTTTGCATTCTGAAGTTGTACAGAGTCATGAATATAATAAGCAAAGTGATACCGCTATCCGTAAATTGTTGAAGTATGAGTTTTATGATACTTTACTTTCCATGGGGATAGGATGGGCTATCAATAGTGCGATGATTTTATTGGCGGCATCTACTTTTTTTGTAACAGGTACTCCGGTAGAAGAGTTACAGCAGGCAAAGTCTTTGCTGGATCCTTTGTTGGGTAATCAGGCTGGAATTGTTTTTGCTCTGGCATTATTGATGGCAGGTATTTCTTCAACTGTCACCAGTGGAATGGCGGCTGGTTCTATTTTTGCGGGAATTTTCGGCGAATCTTATCATATTAAGGATGTACATTCCAGAGTAGGGGTCTTACTCTCTTTAGGAATAGCTTTATTGATCATTTTCTTTATAGGTGATCCTTTTCAAGGACTGATTTATTCGCAAATGGTTTTAAGTTTTCAGCTTCCTTTTACTGTTTTTCTGCAAGTTGGACTTACGTCCTCCCGACGTGTTATGGGACCGTATGCTAATTCCCGTTGGAGCTCTTTCGTACTTTATTTCATTGCTACGGTCGTATCGTTGTTGAATATTATGTTGCTGTTGAACTGGAATTCGTAAATTTTAAACTTAAGATATGGATACAACAAAATGTATAGCTGCTCTTTTTGATTTTGATGGGGTTGTGATGGATACCGAAACTCAGTATACTTTGTTTTGGAACGAAATAGGTGAAAAATATTTTCCTCAATATCCTGAGTTTGGACGTATAATTAAAGGACAGACTTTGACTCGGATTTATGATACTTACTTTCCTGATATGGAAGAAGTCAGGCAGGAGATCACAGATTCTTTGAATCTTTTTGAGAAAGAAATGCATTATGATTTTATTCCTGGCGTTGTGGGTTTTATGAAGAATCTGCGTGAGCATGGGGTGAAAATGGCAATTGTGACAAGTTCCAATCAAATGAAAATGGCCAATGTCTATCGTGCTCATCCTGAGTTGAAAGAACTGGTCGATTATATCCTTACAGCGGAACAGGTGAAACACTCTAAACCTGCTCCAGACTGCTTTTTATTGGGGGCGGATATATTAGAAACTGTTCCTGAAAATTGCGTTGTGTTTGAGGATTCATTTCATGGACTGGAAGCTGGAAATGCAGCCGGAATGCTTGTCGTAGGATTAAGTACCACTAATTCAGAAGAAGCAATTCGTGATAAATGCAGCCTGGTAATCCCTGATTTTAGAAACTTCACTTACGAAGAGATGAGGAGACTGCTTTGATTTTATTTGCTTGAATCGGAGAAATCAGCTACTTTTGCAGCTGATTTTTATAAACTAAAAGAAAAAAATAGAAATATGGCAGGATATCTTTCGGGGGATTCACGTAAAGTGACCACCCATCGTTTGATAGAAATGAAGCAAAGAGGAGAGAAGATTTCAATGCTTACCTCTTATGATTATACCATTGCACAAATAGTTGACGGTGCGGGCGTTGATGTGATTCTGGTGGGAGACTCAGCTTCTAATGTAATGGCGGGAAATGTAACTACGCTTCCTATAACGATTGATCAGATGATTTATCATGGAAAATCTGTGATGCGCGGAGTAAAACGTGCATTGGTGGTCGTAGATATGCCTTTTGGCTCTTATCAGGCAGATCCGTTTGATGGAGTTCGTAATGCTATCCGTATTATGAAGGAAACAGGAGCGGATGCTTTGAAACTGGAAGGTGGAGAAGAAGTAATAGACGCTATTCGTAGAATTATAGGTGCAGGTATGCCTGTTATGGGACATTTGGGCCTTATGCCTCAGTCTATTAATAAATATGGAACTTATGGTGTGCGTGCCAAAGGAGATGCTGAAGCTGAAAAACTGGTTCGGGATGCTCATTTGCTGGAAGAAGCCGGTTGCTTTGCTTTGGTACTGGAGAAAATCCCAGCAGATCTGGCTAAACGTGTGGCCAGTGAACTGACCATACCTGTTATTGGTATTGGTGCCGGAGGAGCTGTCGATGGCCAGGTGTTGGTGGTAGCTGATATGCTGGGAATGACTAAGGGATTTAGTCCCCGTTTCTTGCGGCGTTATGCTGATCTGCATACGGTTATGACGGATGCTATTGGTCAGTATGTTGCAGATGTGAAGTCAAGTGATTTCCCGAACGAGTCGGAACAATATTAAAAATCAATGGATTGACAGAATAGTATATGACGAATACGGCATTATGGAATAGGAACTTTGCATTGCTGGTCATTGCAAATACCATGCTTTACATGGCTGTTTATATGCTGTTCCCTTTATTGCACCATTGGTCTATGGAATCATGGGGATGTACAGAGCTGACGGCAAGTGCGGTAACTGCCGTTTTTGCGGTGGCTCTGTTCTTTCCTGGTATTCTGAATGCATATTTAGTGGATACTTTTCCCCGGAAACAGGTTTGCATTCGCAGTATGTTATTGCTGTTGCTTCTGAACTTTGCGTATGTATATTTGTCTGCTGTATGGCAGGTGTTTCTAGTGCGTATTCTACAAGGAATGTGTTTTGGCGTAACACTGGCATCAACAGGAGCAACGTTGGCGATAGATGTAACACCGGGCAATAAACGTGATCAGGCCAATTTGTGTTTTGCTTGGTCTGGGGTACTGGGAATGCTGATCGGAGTGGCCGTCGGTGTTTGGTATGGAACCAGCTTTTCTTTCTTTACATGGATGTGCGTCTCTGCTTTGTTGGGGGGAGTTTCTGTTTTATGTATATCCATGCTGGATGTCTGTTTCCGGGCGCCGCTGGATTTGCCTCTGTTCTCATTGGATCGCTTTCTTCTTCCCCGTGTACTATTGCCGGGAATAAATATGATGATCGTTCCTTTTATTTTGGGTGCCTTGTTTGGTGCTCAATATCAATCTTCTTTTTATCTTTGCATGGCAGGTGGATTCCTATTCTATTTGTTATGCCGTTACTGCTTTTCCCGTTTACCGGATGGTGGTTGGGAAATAGGAACAGGTTTGATTTTGATGGCGGTAGGTTTAGCATTGCTTCAGGAAGCAGAAGGGTATCAGCCTTATTTGTCAGGAAGTCTGATCGGTTTGGGTGTCGGATTTTCGTTGTCTCGTTTTTTGCAGATGATGATTTTATTGCCTCTTCATTGTGAGCGTGGTACAGGCTTTCATACTTATCAGTTACTATGGGAGGCTGGTGTGATGTTTGGTGTTTTGGCCGGAAGATATTTCTTTTCTCAGGGAAATATGTATAATATGGCTTTGACAGCTTGTGCTGTTGGTCTTATTTTCTATTATACCTGTATTCGGGTTTATTTCAGAAAGCACATGCTGAATCGTTGATTCTATTGTCTGGCAGAACGAATTTGGGGACGAAGCATTAAATGCAATTATAGATTTTTTTATTAATAAACTTAGATGTAATATGGCAGACGACAAGAAAGTTATTTTTTCAATGGTGGGAGTGAGCAAATCCTTCCAGAACAACAAGCAAGTGTTGAAAGATATTTATCTGTCCTTCTTTTATGGTGCCAAAATCGGAATCATAGGTTTGAATGGTTCAGGTAAGTCTACGTTGATGAAGATCATCGCCGGCCTTGATAAGAATTACCAGGGAGAGGTTGTTTTTTCTCCAGGTTATTCGGTGGGATATTTGGCACAGGAACCTCAGCTGGATGATACTAAGACCGTAAAGGAAGTCGTTATGGAAGGCGTGCAGCAGGTGGTAGACACACTGGTTGAATATGAAGAGATTAACAATAAGTTTGGACTGCCGGAGTACTATGAGGATCCTGAAAAGATGGATGCTTTGTTTGCTCGTCAGGCAGAACTGCAGGATATTATTGATGCAACTGATGCGTGGAATCTGGATACCAAGTTGGAACGTGCAATGGACGCTTTGCGTTGTCCGCCGGAAGATCAACTGATAAAAAATCTTTCTGGAGGAGAACGCCGTCGGGTTGCTTTATGCCGTTTGCTGTTGCAGAAGCCGGATATCTTATTGTTGGATGAGCCGACCAACCATTTGGATGCAGAAAGCATTGATTGGCTGGAACAGCATTTGCAGCAGTATGAGGGTACGGTAATTGCTGTTACGCACGACCGTTATTTCTTGGATCATGTAGCTGGATGGATTCTGGAACTTGACCGCGGTGAGGGTATTCCCTGGAAAGGAAATTACTCCAGCTGGTTGGAGCAGAAAACCAAGCGTATGGAAATGGAGGAAAAAACTGCAAGTAAGCGCCGTAAGACTTTGGAACGTGAGCTGGAATGGGTGCGTATGGCTCCTAAGGCTCGTCAGGCAAAAGGAAAGGCTCGTCTGAATTCTTATGATAAATTGCTGAATGAAGATGTAAAAGAGAAGGAAGAAAAACTTGAAATCTTTATTCCGAATGGTCCTCGCTTGGGTAATAAGGTGATTGAGGCTAAGCACGTAGCTAAAGCATACGGAGACAAATTGTTGTTTGATGATCTGAACTTTATGTTGCCTCCTAATGGAATCGTAGGGGTAATTGGCCCGAATGGTGCTGGTAAGACTACTCTTTTCCGTTTGATTATGGGATTGGAAACTCCGGATAAAGGAGAGTTTGAAGTAGGAGAGACCGTAAAAGTGGCTTATGTAGATCAGCAGCATAAAGATATTGATCCAAATAAGAGTGTATATCAGGTGATCAGTGGTGGAAACGATCTGATTCGTATGGGAAATCGGGATGTGAATGCTCGTGCTTATCTCAGCCGTTTTAACTTCTCTGGTTCCGATCAGGAAAAGTTGTGTGGTATGCTGTCAGGAGGAGAACGTAACCGTCTGCATTTGGCTATGGCACTGAAAGAAGAGGGTAATGTGCTTTTGTTGGATGAGCCGACCAATGATATCGATGTTAATACACTGCGTGCACTTGAAGAAGGTTTGGAAGATTTTGCAGGATGTGCGGTGGTGATCAGTCACGACCGTTGGTTCCTCGACCGTATCGCCACGCACATCCTCTCCTTCGAAGGCGATTCGAAAGTGGTCTTCTACGAAGGTTCGTACAGCGAATACGAGGAGTGGAAGAAAGCGCAGGGCGGCGATACGCAGCCCCATCGTGTAAAATACAGAAAACTGGTGGAATAAAATGGCACAAAAACCCTCCATACCCAAGGGCACACGCGACTTCTCCCCGCTGGAGATGATGCGCCGCCAATATATTTTCGACAAAATCCGGGACGTTTTCCGCACCTTCGGCTTCGGCCCGCTCGAAACGCCTGCGATGGAGAACCTCTCCACCCTGCTGGGCAAATACGGCGACGAAGGCGACAAACTGCTTTTCAAAATCCTCAATTCGGGGGATTACGCCGCCGGACTGAATGACGAAGAGTTGCGCACGGCCTCCCGAATTTGCGAAAAGGGATTGCGTTACGACCTGACGGTGCCTTTTGCCCGTTATGTGGTGCAGCACCAGAGCGAAATCGCCTTCCCGTTCAAACGCTACCAGATACAACCGGTCTGGCGGGCCGACCGTCCGCAGAAAGGCCGCTACCGGGAGTTTTACCAGTGCGACGTGGATGTCATCGGCACCCGATCGCTGCTGTGCGAAGTGGAACTCATACAGATCGTGGAACGGGTTTTCCGGACGCTCGGAATTAACGTATCGCTGAAGGTAAACAACCGCAAGATTCTGTACGGCATTGCTGAAACCATCGGACATGCGGACAAGATGATCGACATTACGGTCGCCATCGACAAGCTGGAAAAGATCGGATTGGAGGCTGTCAAGGCTGAATTGACGGAACGCGGCATCGGCTCCGATGCGATCGAAAAGCTGCAACCGATACTCGAATTGACAGGCGATAATGAACGGAAACTGGCTGTGTTGCGAGATGTCATTGGCGCCTCGGCTGTCGGACTGGAAGGCATTTCCGAGATGGAAACGATCTTCGGGTACGTGAACCGGCTGGGGGTGGAGCTGCCGATCGAGCTCGACTTCTCGCTGGCCCGGGGGCTCAATTATTATACGGGAGCGATTTTCGAAGTCAAGGCGCTCGATTTCGCCATCGGGTCGATCTGCGGCGGCGGACGCTACGACGACCTGACGGGCATCTTCGGAATGCCGAACATGTCGGGTGTCGGCATTTCGTTCGGTGCGGACCGCATCTACGACGTGATGACCGGCCTCGGACTCTTCCCGGCCGATCTGGGCTGTGCGGCCCGGGTGATGTTCGCCAATCTGGGCGAAGCGGAAGAGCATGCCTCGCTGAAACTGTTGCAGGAGGTGCGTGCCGCAGGTATTCCGGCGGAGATATATCCCGAAAACGGAAAGATGAAAAAACAGATGGAGTATGCCAATCGCCGGGGAATCCCCTGCGTGGTAATCGTCGGCAGCCGGGAACTGGAAGAACGGGTGGCGACGATCAAGGATATGACCTCCGGCGAACAGACCCAGGTGCCGTTCACCCGACTGGCCGAAGCACTCCGTTAGATAATTAGTTATAGATAATCCGAAGCGCCTGTCCGAGCGGACGCGGAATAGCCGCCCCGGCGGTAGTTGAGAGAGCAGAGTTATCGGCGGATACGCCCCGTTCCGAATGTGGGTGCATCCGAGGCGGTATCTATGGCTCTACCGAATCGCCGGAAAGAAGACGGGGTTCACGCCTTTCCTCCCTGCTCGCAGTCGGAAATCATTTCCCGGTGTTTCGCGGTACCTGCTTGGGAGGACGCCGGACGGAAAAATATGCAATCATGTAATTCGATATGAAGCGGAGCATGTGGTTTTTCGGGCTGTTGCTGGCCGTGGCGGGATTATCATCGTTCCGGACGGCCGATATCGCCGTTTCCCGGCCCGATGATAAT
>ERZ773131.2138-NODE-2138-length-13063-cov-3.332334_pt1 | contig 13063 bp, 10 predicted proteins | sample MGYA00511082_ERZ773131 | MGnify/ENA primary metagenome ERZ773131 (study PRJEB29015, sample SAMEA2737813) | human gut metagenome | biome: human gut; feature: human-associated habitat; material: faeces | place: China | collected 2012 ... | reverse complement strand
AGAGGCAGGCAGCTTTGAAGCACCAGTTCGGACGAGACAAGCCCGAACGACATATAGAACATAGGCACTTCTTTGTTGATGCAGAATATATAGTTTGCTATCAGATACAGCACGCCGCCGAGAATGCTTATCGCCGCAGATTTTGAAATGCTGATAATAAAGCCGCACATTCCGAAGAAGAACACACAGGCGGGGATTATCCGCATAAATTCAAAAACGAAATCCGGAATGAGCAGGCACGACGCTGCCATCATAATTGAAATATTCAGGAGCATCGCGCAGAATATGACCGCGCAAATAGTGCCTGCGCTCACCCTTTTGTTGACGAACAGCACTTCGTTGCCCTCGGATTCGTTATACTCCCTGAGCACAAAAATGACATCCCACGCGGAGAAGAACGGAAATATCACCTGCGACATCTGCAGCAGATAAACCTCTATCATCTCGGGCTCGGTGCCGTTGAAACGCATGGAGCAGAGCAGTATCGGATAAAGAACATCGAAGAGCACGAGCGGAGCAAACCTCACCGCACCCACATTTTTCAGCGACAGACGCACAGCCATAAAAACCGCGCTCATATGTTTTTTGTTATGCATATGTATCCGTCCTCAACGCGCGGCGACACCGACGCGGCAGTAGGCTGAGCCTGCGCCGAGAGTACGGCGGTCATCCGCTTTGAATCGCGCTCAAACTGGCGCTGAATGAAATACGGCTCCGAAAGCTCACCGAGCCTTGAATCCTCGATTTCATAGACCTTGCCCGCGGCGGCATTTTCTATTTCAGAGCATGTGCCCTGTGCCGCCACGGTACCGTTGTTTATTATCACCAGCTCGTCGCAGAGGTTTTCAACATCCTCGACAATGTGCGTGGAGATAATTATCGTGCGCTCGCCCTCGAGCTTTGAAACAATATTCTTGAAGCGCAGGCGCTCTTCCGGGTCGAGCCCAGCTGTCGGCTCGTCGAAGATAATGATATCCGGCTCGCCGAGCAGAGCCTGAGCCACGCCCAGCCTGCGTATCATGCCGCCCGAAAGGGTCTTGACTTTTTTGTCGAGCTTGTCCTGAAGACCGACAAGTTTGATATATTTTTTCGCCTCATCGCCGATTTTTTCTCGGCTGATGCCCTTGAGGTCTGCGAGCATCTCCATCATTTCAAAGGCGGTCAGTTCCTTATAAAGACCGAATTTCTGCGGTAGATAGCCTATATGGCTCTGAAAGTTTTTGTCCTTTGAAATATCACTGCCGTTAAATTCGATTTTTCCCGCGCTCAGCGGATAGAGTCCCGTTATGCAGCGCATAAGCGTTGTCTTGCCCGCGCCGTTGGGGCCGAGGAGTCCGTATGTTTTTTTATCGAGCTGCAGATCTATCGATTTCAATATTTTACTGCGGCCGAAGCTCTTGTCCACCGCATAAAGTGATAGCATAAAAAATCCCTCCTCAGTCTGCGTCGGCGTAAAACTCGCTCGCAGTGCGCTTATCATTGGGGTTGTTGAGATATTCGGACATTCTCTTGAGTGCTTCTTCTTCGCCGAATCGGTCTATGTAATCGATAAATTTTTTATATGAAGCATAGTCTTTTCCCGCAAGCTCACGCATAAAGCTCTTTGCTTGCGCATCACCGTTTACATAGTAATTATAATTCTCGTACAGCTCCATTCTCCACGGTTCAGTTGCCTGCGTCGCCAAAGAATAGTCAACATCAAGTATTTCATCTGTCACCAGCGATTCGGTAAATCGGCAATATCCGGTAAACTTACCGGAACTGCCTGTTTGAGGAATAAAAATAACCGTCCGAATATCATTTGGCAGAGTTTGAGTTCCACGATATTTGTCGACAAAATTATCGAGCATCTTTTTCTGACCCATGTAGTAATGAAGATACGGATAGACCATTCTCACCCCGTCCTTCTCATAACAGTCATACAGCCCGGAAACGAGCGTCAATCCTGTCGTTTTTCCCTCAAACTCATTCTTTCCTGTCTGTTCAAGTCCGCAATACACTGTTTGATTGCTGTTCACTTTCACCTTGAAGCGAATCGGCTCATCAAGTACAAATCGGTATACTTCCCTTTGCTTCATATTATATACCGGCAGCGAACCGCTGTGCGGATAATACGGGAAATATCCCGGCAGGAATAAGCCCTGAAGATTGGAATAATATTGCGTTGAAAAGCCGCTGTATTTAAGCACTATCTTGTCAAGGTTCTTTCTCCCCGGATTTAAAACAGTGAAATAATCTCCGTTCTGTTCAAAGCGAAGCTTGTTTCCGCCGCCGTCCCGAACTGAGCTTATTTTATATCCGTGATATAGTGTGAAATCATACTTTTCAAGATTGGGCTTGTCAACGGTTATCACCGCCCTGACGTGCAGATTATTGCCGACCTTTATTTCCAGATCGTAATCGATCACATCAAACTCTTTTTCAAAACGCGCCCACTCTTTGTTCGTGCCGTCCGCATCATAATCGTCGGAATAAAATCCGTATGCTTCGTCATAGTAATCCTCATCCGCACATTCCATAGAATATTGAGGGTCGTCTCTCCCCACGGCAACTCGCGAAGCGGGGATCTGCGACACAACGAGAAAAGCAAACGCGAACAAGGCAAAAACGGCCGGAGCCGCCCGAAAACGTCTGTTTCTCTCCCCGGTTTTCAGACTTATCACAAAAAGCGAGAGCATAAACCAAAAAAGCACCGTCAGCCACCGATAAGGCAGGACAGATTGTCCGAAAGCAAAGATCGGCGCATAGTTGAGCGACGGTGGGAACACATCAAACAGCCGCAAAAACGGAAAGATATTTATGCTGACATCACGGCTGAAAGAATAGAACATCTCGCCGAGATAATTCGAAAGCGGCGAACCGAGCAGCGTGAAGAGCACAAGTCCGAGACAGCCGTTTATTCTGTGAAAAAGCAGCGATGCCGACATACCCATAGCCGCAGCGCAGCATGGAAGAAAAAAATGGCTCAGCAGCATATTCAGAACGGTCTGAATGATAAACTTGCCATGCCAACAGTTAAAATTTCTGTATTTTATAAATGATATCAACCACCATATATTAAACACAATAAAAAAAGCAAAAATAACGACTGCAAAAACTATCCCCTGCGCTAAAAATATCTTTCTTTTCGCGTGAGTCACGGTGTCCATGCACTCGTCGAGTTTATATCGGCGGAGTTTGTAACTCATTTCAAAGGACAGAAACGAAAAAACGACGAACGAAGCGAGAGAAAACTTCAACGGCACATCTAGCGCACCGAGAGCCGCATCATCATAGAGAGCGCTGACATTTCCAGCCATCAACCATATCATGGCAGCCACAATCGAAAACATAAACAGTGACAGAACGACTATCATTTCTTTTGAGCGGAGAAATATCGTCCTGACCTGAAAAATCAGCTTCTTGTCGGGCAAGGTTACACCTCCTATTTTTTAGGATTCAATCGAGCTACCCGCTATACTGCGGGTAGCTCCTCTATTCATTTATTTGTAGCAGATGTATCCTTCACCCTGAGCTCCTGAATTCCAAGCTCCATAAGGTTTAAGATAAAGCTGCCATGTAACCGCCTGACTGAAATGTTGTGTTTCCTCTCTATCGAAATCCTTGCCAATGCCCACCTTTATTTTCTTATCATATTTAAACGACTTTGAGGAGGCATTAAAATACATAGAACAGGCTGTCATTGCTCGGTTCGATTCCCTTTTAGTTTTTGCTCCGAACAATTTAAATGTACCTATAACCTTACCAGAGCAAGAATAGTGTTCATTGCCCTTTAATACTGCCGTTTCTGAATTCTGCGGTACCTGATAAGCAAACGATGAAACTATCCCTATCGAGGAAATTAAAACGAGAGTGAACAAAATCGAAACAATTTTTTTTAGTACTTTCTGCATTACAGTTCTCCTTTTCTTTTAAATATTACTATCTCATGTTTCGCATGCTAAAAAGTTTTTCGTATAACACCTCCGTTATTTCTTATTAGCCCACTCTCCTACACAATCCTATATTTTTATAATATCACAAAGCGTCCTTTAAAGCAATAGGAAAATTCAAAATTTGGTATTTTTCAGAGAATTTTGTGGGGGGATAAAACATGCCGCCCGCATTTTCACGCAGACGGCATTATTTTTATATCAATTTTTATTTTATCACAACCACCGTGTTCGGGCGCATTGTCAGAGTGAACTCGCCGTTGTCCGAGGCTATCGTCTCAAGCGGCTCCATGTCGTGCTCCTCATCGAGCGTATAAATAGTATAGAGCCTGTCTTCGCCCGTTTCGACCTTGAATGTGCGCGGCAGAGGCGCGGCGTCGTCGGTATAATATGTGACGAGCAGCATCTGAGTCTCCCCGTCCGTCGCGGCGGCGGAATAGATATCCGGCACATCGCAGCTCAGGGCGCATTCATCTTGAAGCGAGAGCAGCTCGCCCCATGCCTTAACGGAGTAATAGCCCTTTAATCTGTCCAGCGTGCCGCGCTTGAACAGCCCGTTCATGCTCGAATTTACCCGCGCGTCATAGTACATGAGCATATCGGTTTTTTCACGCTGGCAGGCGCTCATAACGGCGGCGATAAACGCGGCGCCCTTCAGCGAAGCCTCCGTTTCAAGGCTGCGCTTCCAGCCGTCGCCACTCCAGCCGCAGACATAGTTCCACTCGTTCAATATGCTCTCGGTGTCCGTGTAGCCGTGGCGGTCGAGCATGGCGCGGTGTCGGCGCGCGTCGGACATGAAATCGCTTACCTTCGACCCGTAGCAGTGCCACGAATAGAAGTCCATCGGCACATTTTCTTCTCTCATCTTTTCAAAGAATGCGTCGAGCCATTGTTCATTGTAGCCGCAGACCGCGGGTCCGCCGATTTTGAGCGACGGGAACCGCGCTTTCAGATACTTCGCCGCCGTTGCAAAAAAGTCATAGAACTCCTCGGGCGTTCCCGTCCAGCACTTGTCGTTGAAGTCCGGCTCGTTCCATATCTCCCAATATTCAATACCCATATGATAGCCGTCCGCCCAGCCCTCGTTCATATGCATTATGATGTGCTCGCAGACGACCGCCCATTTTTGATAGTCCTTCGGCGGCATAATGCCGTAGTGCTTCGGCCAGTGCTCGATCTTACTGCCGAGGCGGTAAAACACCTTTGCGCCCGCGCGCATAATCGTGCCGAGATAAATATCCGTCAGCGTGAAATCATAGGACTCGGGCGAATACGGGTCGGCGTCGAAATCGGTGAATATATTATGTATATCGACCGTGTGCTCTCCGCCGTAGTCATAGCATATGGACGAATCGTGCGTTCTGGCAAACGGGATGTTCGCCTCCCTGAAGTCCGGCAGATTCGTGAGATTCTGGTCGCCGTTGTCCGTATATACGGGGCCGTTGTTGACGGCGTTCATCGGCTTTATTTTGCCGACTGTTTTTTTGAAATTCACTTCAAGCTTCATAAGTTCCTCCGTCAAATCTCGAACGAGCGTTGCATATCCCCGCCGTAAATCACCTTTACTTTAACGGGTCTGTCGCTCTCGACGGTTATTTCGGGCTTTTCGTCTTGGGATTTTCTCGCCTTGCACATAAGGGTGACGAACGAATCCCTGCCGACGGGCAGCTTCTTTATTCCGTGCTCCTCGAGCCTGTTCACGCGCCAGACTATCTCCGACTTTTCGGCGGAGACTTTGATTCCGAGGATGTACTCTATCAAAACGGTTATAGGGAATATGCCCGTCCAGCCGACAAAATCCTCGCGCGCGGGGTCGCCGCGGCCGGCAGTCTCGGGGGCATAGTTCTCCCAGAAAGTGCCCGTCTTTTTATAGACCTCGATGCAGTTTTTATAGCAGCACTCGGCTATCTCTTTTGCAAGCTTCTCTTTTCCGTTTGCAGAGAGCCCGCAGAGTATCATATAATCGGTCGGCGCCCAGACTCCGCCGTTCCAGTAGCCGCCCTCGGCCTTGTAATCCGGGTGATCCGCGGAGAGCGCGGGGACGCGGTTCGGGCGGTTGAATTCATTTTTATCCTCGAGGTGACGGCAGAGCGCGTCCACCCTGTCGGGCGGAGCAATTTTTGCGATAAGCGCCCAGAACGCAGCGACGGTCTTGACGGCAAGAAAGCTTCCGTCCGCCTTGAGGTCATAATAGAAACCGTCTTTTTTGCTCCACATCTTCTCGTTGACGAACCTGACGAGATTATCGTATTCGTCCCTGAGTGCGTCAACGTCGTCAGAGATGCCGAGCTCCTCCGCCATCATTATAAGATATTCGCAGCTCATCGCCGCCTGCAGAGTCGCGTCTATCCATGACATATAGCTGTGGTGGAAAGTCTCGAGCATCCAGTCCTCCGAGTCGGGGATGAGCTCAAGATCGCAGCGCGGCAGGTTATCCATGCCGCAGCCCCAACCGCTCGACCAATAGCTCCCGTCCTTCCAGCGATGATAATTCTTGAGCCAATGGTGGAACGAGAGCAGCGGATAATAGACTTTTTTGAGTCTCTCCTTATCGCCGTAGTTCTTATAATACTGCCACTCGCACCACGCCACTATCTCGGGTCCCGTGCTCGTCGGGTCGTGGCGATAGAATCGGTCAACGCCGTCTAATTCGTTTATCTCGCGGCAGATGAAGCCGTCCTTGTGCTGCTTGCAGTAGAAATTGTCGAGCGTTTTCTGGAAGCAGTGGACGCTGTCGCCGTATTTGCCGAACATGAGCATAAAGCAGGAATCCCACATAAAAATGTGACCGTTAAAAGCGGCGTCGATATAGGGCGAGACAAAGCCGCTCTCTTTCGTCGGCTTTCCGAGGTTGCGGAAGGCTATCTCCCACGCCTTGTAATAGGCGGCAATTTCATCGCCGTGACCCGCCCACACGGGCTCGGGGAGCTTTCCCCTCTCCTTTTCAAAATCCGGCAGCTCCGACATATCGGGCTGCATGGAAATAAACTCGTTCTTTTCGGCATATCTGTCCTCAACATAAGGGCTGATAGGTTCTTTCATGTTTGCGCTCCTTTCGGGTATTTTCAGTCGAGCTGATTATATCACACTTTTTATTTTTAGTGAATAGTTTTTGCGGCAACACCGCGGCGGCGAAATATATTTTCGCTTTCAAAAATTAACTTTTTGTGAATATTCAAAAAAGTATGTCAAAAAGCATTGACTCCGATATACAAATATGCTACTTTGTAATTGCAGATGGGTTTTCTGCGGCAGAATATCATATAATTTCGGAGAAATGCTATGATGCTGTTCGGTTCAAAAAATTATAGATTTTTATCAGGTCTGAGGCGGGTGCGCATTCGGGCAGTTTAATAAGGCGCATAGGTCGGCACCGCAGCCGGTTTGTGCGCGTTTTGTCTTCTCAATAAACCAAAAAGCAAGGTGACAAAGATGAAATCAACCACCAAAAGAGAAGTTATGACCGGCGTAATTACATTTCTTGTTTACGGCATTCTGGGCTTTGCGGCTTCTGTTCTTACCTCGCTCCCCGAAGCCGGACTGGATAGCCTCGCGGCGAGCCACGCCGTATTCATCATTGGAAGCATCGCAAGCTCCGCCGTTCTTGTCGGCGGAATAGCGTTCGGAATAGTATTCGGCAGGAAAAGATCAAACGGATATCTCATAGGGCTCGTCGCCTCCGTCGTCTTTTTCCTCGGCGCGGGATTAGGCTTTTTCTATACCCTGTCGTCAATCGGAGTGATAGATATCCATGACATAAGGTTTCAGAGCCTATATGAGCCCTCCATTACTATAATAATAGCTTACGCCGCCGTGCCGTACATCGCCTATGCCGCCGCGCGCATAAAAGCAAGCAAGAGAAATAAAATTAAAACTGCATAAATCATCAAACGCCGCCTGTTTCTCCGCAGGCGGCGTTTTCAAAGCAAATAAAAAGCGCCTCGATGATATTTCATCAAGGCGTTTTCTGGTGGACGCTAACGGACTCGAACCGCTGACCCTTCGCACGTCAAGCGAATGCTCTACCAGCTGAGCTAAGCGTCCATTTGAGCTGAATTTTTCGGTCTTTCCCGTTCAGCAGAGCCTATTATATATGAACGCCGCGCGAATGTCAAGCATAATTTTAAAAAAATTGATTTTTTTGTGAACGCCCGCAGAAATGCTATTTTCAGCCTGCGGGCGGCTTCATTTTAATTTATTTGAAAACGATATCGAGCACCAGCATCGATATCACCCCGGGCACACCGAGCAGCGCGCCCGCGCCGAGCGACCAGCGGTTGACGGAGAGCTGTATCCCCGTCGCAAGCCCCGCGATGTTGACGGCGAACAGCGCCGCCGCGCCGCCTATCGCGTTGAGTATCAGCGCCGAAAAGCCGCGCCTGTTCGTCACGGCAAACACCGTTATCGCGAGCGCGGCGGCAGCGAGAAATATTATAAGAACCGTTTTCATTCCTGTTGACAAGGCTATCCCCTCATTCCAGTTTGTAGCAGACGGCTATGTCGCTGCTTTCAAGTCCCTCCTGCTTTGCGAGCTTCAGGAGTCTGTGGTAGCGGCGCTTGAGCGATTCAAGCTCATATATCGCGGCCTCGACCGAGTCGTCGTCCTCGCCGTATTCAAACCGTAGATATGCCGCGTCCATCTCCTTTTTGAGCGCTCTTATGTCCACGAGCAGCTGCTCCCCCCTTGTCGGAGCTTCGTCCGCCTTTTTGAGCTTTCCTCCGAGCAGATATTTGAAAGCAGTAACCATTTTTTCGTCCTCCCGGTATTATTTGTATAGCAATTATGGGACAAATATGATAAAATAATTCAGTCGGACGATATTTTTCGCCCGAACGCCAAAAATATATAGGATGTTTATAATAAAGGAGAATGTGTTTTGAAGCTTTATCCCATGGTATTGACGCCCTTTGTCTCGGAAACTGTCTGGGGCGGGCGCAGGCTCATTGACGAATATTCCGTTGTCACAGACAAGCGAAACGCCGCCGAGGCGTGGGTCATGTCCGCGCACAAAAACGGCAGTTCAACAGTCGCAAACGGCGAATTTACGGGGAGGACTCTTCGCGAAGTCTATCTCGAACACCCCGAGCTCGGCGGCAAGAACTGCGCCGGATTCTCTGATTTCCCGGTGCTGATAAAATTTATCGACGCCGCGGCGGACCTCTCGGTTCAGGTTCATCCCGACGACGCCTACTGCCTGAAAAAGGGCAGCGGCGCGGGAAAGACCGAGTCGTGGTATATCCTCGACTGTGAGCCGGGCGCTTATCTTCTGCTCGGCTTTGAAAAGGACATAACCCGCGAGCAGTTCAGGCAGTCGATAACCGACGGCACGCTGACCGACTATGTCAAGAAAGTTCCGGTAAAAGGGAGATTTCTTCTTTATAGAATCCGGCACGCTCCATGCGATATGCAAGGGCATCCTGCTCGCCGAGGTTCAGCAGAACTCGGACACGACCTACAGAATATATGACTACGGCCGCCTGGGCTTTGACGGCAAGCCGCGCGAGCTTCATGTTGAGGACGCGGTAAATGTCACGCACACGGGCGTATACAAAAATCCCTGCACGCCGAAAAAAGACGGCAATGTTACGAATCTTGTCGCCTGCCCGTTCTTTACCGAGAGAGTTCTCGATATTAACGGCTCTTTTGACGGCACTGCGGACGAAAAATCTTTTGTGTCACTTCTTATTCTTGACGGCTCGGGTTCACTCGAATGCGCGGGCGAGACTCTTGAATTTTCAAAGGGCGGCAGCATTTTCATTCCCGCAAACTGCGGCGACTACAAAATAAACGGAGAAGCAAAGATCCTTGAAACAAGGGTCTGATATTACAAATGGCAGTTTTAAGCGTACAGAATCTTGATATGGAGTTCGGCGAGCGCACGCTGTTTTCGGGCGTGAGCTTTGAAGTCGGAGAGCGCGATAAGATAGGCTTCATCGGCTCGAATGCAACGGGCAAAACGACCCTCTTCAAGCTCATCACCGGCGAGCTTGAGCCGACCCTGGGCGGGGTATATCCCGGCAAAAATATAAAGATAGGCTATCTCGAGCAGCACGCCTGCGCGGGGAGCCAAAAGACGGTCTATGACGAGATGGAGAGCGTGTTCGAGCCTCTTATGAAAAAAGAGAAGCGGCTCGAAGAGCTCGCGGATCTCATCGAAGAGGGACATGGCGACATTAACGCGCTCATCGCCGAGCAGAACAAACTGCACACCGAATTTGAGGACGAGGGCGGGCTGACCTACAAAAGCCGCACGCGCTCGGCACTCACAGGTCTCGGATTCTCGGAGAGCGACTTCTCGCTCCCCTGCTCCCTGCTTTCGGGCGGCCAGCGGTCAAAGCTCGCGCTGGGCAAGCTGCTTCTGAGCGCGCCCGATTTGCTTTTGCTCGACGAGCCGACGAACCATATAGACCTGACAAGCCTCGAATGGCTCGAAAGCTTCATCAACGACTACCGCGGCAGCGCGGTAATTATAAGCCACGACCGCTATTTTCTCGACAAAGTGACGACAAAAACAATGCTGCTCGAAAACGGCAGAATCGAGATGTTCAACGGCGGCTACTCGCGCTTTCTCGAGCAGAAGACCGAGCGCGACGAGATCGAACGCCGCCACTACGAGCGGCAGATGGACGAGGTTCACCGCCTCGAGGGCATAATCGAACAGCAGCGCCGCTGGCGGCATTTCATAACCGCGGACAGCAAGCAGAAGATGCTCGACAAGAAATTGGCGGAAATCGACGCACCCGACCGCTCGTCGAAAACTCTCGGCTTTTCGTTCGGCGAAGTCGAGCCGACAGGCAACGAAGTTCTGAATGTCAGGGGGCTGTCAAAGTCATTCGGCAGCAAGCATCTTTTCAGCGGCGTCGAGTTCCAGATACGCCGATCCGACCGCGCGTTTTTGCTCGGTCCGAACGGATGCGGAAAGACGACTCTTTTAAAAATACTTATCGGCAAGGAGAAAGCCGACTCCGGCTCATATCTCTTTGGTGCAGGCGTTCAGGTCGGCTATTTCGACCAGACGCTCTCCTCGCTCAACAACAATAATACAGTCCTTGACGAAATCTGGAATCTGCACCGAGATTTCACCGAGGCGCGTGTGCGCACTCTGCTCGGGCAGTTCCTGTTCTGCGCGGACGATGTTTTCAAGAAGATAGAGACTCTGAGCGGCGGCGAAAAAGCGCGGCTTTCTCTCCTGAAGCTGATGCTCTCGGGCGCGAATGTCCTGCTGCTCGACGAGCCGACGAATCATCTTGATATTCCCTCGCGCGAGGCGCTCGAGGCGGCTCTGCTCGATTTCGGCGGCACGATGCTCGTCGTGTCCCATGACAGATATTTTATAAATAAGTTATCCACCCGTGTGCTGTCGATAGGTATGAACGGTGCGGAGAGCTTTGAGGGCGGCTACGACGACTATGCGGCGAAAATCGCCGAGCAGAGCGCGGAGAAGCCGAAAGCTGCTAAGACCATGGGCAAGGGCGGCGAGGACTACAAGCGCCGCAAGGAGCGCGAGAGCGAGCTGCGCCGCACGATAACCGCGATAAAGAAATGCGAAGAGCGGATAAACGAGCTCGACGGACTGATAGCAAAAACGAACGAAGAGATGTCGACCCCCGAAGCGGCGGCGGATTACGCGCGCGTCATGGAGCTGACGGAAACGCTCGGCAAGCTCAACGACGAGCAGACTGAACTCATGATGCAGTGGGAAGAGCTCGAAAACAGAAAAGCTCAACTTGATGGAGAGGAATAACATGAACTTCAGCGAACTTTTCGGGAATGCGCAATGGGTTACCTGCGACAGCGGCTGCACTTCGCCGGTTATAAAAGGCGGCTTCTTCATCGAAGAGCCGAAGAAAGCGGAGATAACCATCTGCGGGCTCGGCTTCTTCCGCTTGTGGATAAACGGGCGCGAGGTGTCCGAGGACAAATTCGTCCCCGTCAACAGTCAATACTGCAAACGCGATCTGACGGCATTTGAATATCCTATCTTAGACGAGCTGTCCTACCGCACATACGCCGTGAGATATGACATATCTAAATTTGTTGTTGACGGCAAAAATGATATCCGCGTCATTCTCGGCTGCGGCTGGTTCGCCCAGCAGAAGCGCAGCGCCGAGGGGTTCGCAAAATACGGCGACATAAAGCTCTGCTATAAAATCAACGCCGAGAATAAAAGCGGCAAAAAATATACTTTTATTTCCGATGAAAGCCTTGAATGGAAGCAGAGCCGCATTATTGAAAATAATATATATTTCGGCGAGGTTCACGACATGAGCCTTGCAGATGAGCTGACGGCGAACAGCGGCTTTCAGAATGTTATCAAAGCCCCGGCGCATGAGACTCAGTTTTTCGTTCAGGACTGCCCGGCGGACAGAGCGGAGCGCGCAATAAAGCCCGCGAAGCTCTTTGACCTCGGCGAAGTTTCGATATACGACATGGGCGAGAATATTTCCGGCTATTCCGTTGTCGCGGCAACGGTTGACGGCGCGAATATAACCGTCAGATGCAGCGAGGAAATAAACCCGGACGGCACGCTGAATTTCGATTCCTGCGACTGCGGGCAGATTCAAAAAGATGAATACCGCAACGCGAAAAAGGGCGAAGAGTGCATGCCCTGGTTTACCTGGCACGGCTTTCGGTATTTCGAGCTGACGAACAACGCCGAGCCTGTGCGCTGCGAAGTAGTTCACTCGGACTGCGCCGTGACCTCATCGTTCGAGTCAGACAGCGAGATGCTCAACTGGCTCTACGACGCATATATCAGAACGCAGCTGAGCAACATGCATTCGGGCGTGCCCTCGGACTGCCCGCATATAGAGCGACTCGGCTACACCGGCGACGGTCAGCTCTGCTGTGAAGCGGCGATGATGCTTTTGGATTCGCAGAAATTCTATAAAAAGTGGCTCGAGGATATCTCCGACTGCCAGAGCGTCGAAAACGGTCACGTCCAGCACACCGCGCCTTTCATGGGCGGCGGCGGAGGCCCCGCAGGCTGGGGCGGCGCGATAGCGGTCGTGCCGTATGAGATGTATAAAATATACGGCGACAAGGAGACCTTTCGCCGTTATCTGCCGAAGATCCTTCGATATTTTGATTATCTCGACTCGCGAAGCTCCGGCGGTCTCGTCTGCCGCGA
>ERZ773131.2137-NODE-2137-length-13073-cov-3.113996_pt1 | contig 13073 bp, 9 predicted proteins | sample MGYA00511082_ERZ773131 | MGnify/ENA primary metagenome ERZ773131 (study PRJEB29015, sample SAMEA2737813) | human gut metagenome | biome: human gut; feature: human-associated habitat; material: faeces | place: China | collected 2012 ... | reverse complement strand
GCCAAACGACATCTACGATGCATACATGAAGTCGCGTAACAATCCGAAGATCATCCATTACGCTGGTTTTCAAAAGCCATGGACCGATCCAGATTGCGATTTCGCCTCCATCTACTGGAGGTACGCGCGTGAGACCCCATTCTATGAACGCCTAATCAAGCGCGTAGTGCTGGCGAACGAGCCGCAGATTCCTGGCAATTCCCGGATGAAACACGAGCGTGCAGTGGGTGAGAACAATCCAATCCGCAAGTTTGTAGACCCGTTAATGCCAATTGGTTCCAAACGCCGTGACGCGTTGAAAACCATCGCACGAGTGGCCCGCGGCAGGCGATAAGACAATCGGGGTAAGCGTAAGGCTGAGATGATCTCGGTCTTACGCTTACCCCGATTGTCTTTTGCAGAGACTCCGTCTATTTATTTTTGGGGCTTTTTCTTCAACGAAAGCAAAAGACCCATCACGATAGGCGCAAGCAGCAATGTATGGAACATGTATCTCGTCGCATCTCCACCATGTCCACCGCTCGTTACACGGGATACAGGATAAACGAAAAGCGAAGCTGCCGATACGAAGTAAGGCAGTAATTGGAACATCGTTTTAGCTGTCACATATTCCTTACGCTTACGCCATAGCAGGTAAGCGATAAACGTAGGAAACACCGATACCCAAAAAGCCACATAGGTAAGAACATTCACCACAGGAATCGATTCCAGCATAGAAGTAATGCTGCCGACTATTTCCTGTGCCCAATTCTTGTCTTTATTGGGAATTAGCTTACCGAGAGTGTCTTCATTCGCGACAGTGTATACGCTGGCATCCATTTGCAACTGCACTGGATATTGTACCCATTCTTTTACATCATTATAGGAAACAGAAGATTTATCATTTCCAGAAAAAGAGATCCATCCGGATTCAAGACAGACAAAACCATTGAGATATGTCATTGGATGCCTCAAACCAATCTTTAACCAGGCCTTGAGGAAATCCGGCGCAGAAGCCCCTTTTCGTAACTTGTATCCCGTAACAGGATCGGCAATATACGGATTGTATTGCGCGCTAATCTGATCCCAAGAATATACCAGATACGATTCAATGGCTTTCTTTTCTGAATCGGTAACATCCTGAGGATACGCGTGAGCCGAACGGCCCAAGAGCTCAATCGGCATCGCGAATGCAGCCTGTCCACCTCCAGGAACAATATTCGCCTTCGGATAATAATAATTAGGCAGAACGATACTGACGATTATAAAAAGAAATGCGGCAATCCCCGCAACCACTGCCTTGAATCGTATCCTGAATTTACCAAAAATGAGAATAATCAAACAGAACAGAATGATATACATTCCCATTTTCTTGCTCAAGGAAGAACATAACCCAAGAATTAGAAAACCGAAGAAGAAAGAAGGCTGCTTGATTTTTTCAAGTTTCGAATCCACTAAGCGCATGAACATCAGAAGCCACGCTATAAAGAACGCAGCATGCGTGATGTCTTTCGACAAACTCATAAACGCTATGGGGAAGATCGGGAAAAAACAGAAGAACATGGTACATATTTTTAATGAAAGACGTCCGACGCCGCGTTCCTTTAAGTAACTCAGCCAACACGCGAGTGCAACTGCAACAAAAACGCACTGTGCTATGGCATATAGGAAAATCCCCACATTATAGCTGCCGGTAATTGCACGACCAAGCCAAATGAATCCTCCGTATAAATAGGTATCGAAGAAAGGATGATGATCCCAAATTTTACCCGGCTTCTGTCCAAAAGCGGAAATGCCGAAGAATTGCGCAACCTGATCTCCGGTATCCCAATATAAAACACCTGGATAAAGCAGAATGATATATGGTGACCAAGCAGCCAAAATTCTCAAAGAATCTTTGAACTTGGTTTTTTTCGATTGGTCATAATCAAATAGAAGCAACGAAGACTTCTCCGAAGATGTATTCGCCTCCGATACCTGTTTCACCAAACTGCTAGATGCTCCCATCTGAACGATTTTGAAGCCAACCTGAAAAACCACAAGGAAAAGGACCGCAAAAAGTAACCACTGCACATAAAAGTACGGTCTATTAAACGGAACTATCGCATCAGTCGAAGCATTCGTTCCGCAGGCAAAGGCAAAACCCAGTACCACCGGGAATCCCCATCCAGCAAATCGCTTCTTCTCATCTCCGTGCAATACTGCTTCAGGCAACACGGTCAAGCCTCCGATTAGTAAATACTTTCTTAATCTGCATCAAAATATGTCTACATGTGACGACAACAATCAGCGTAACCAAATATACAGCAATGGCTCGCACTCCCATATGTTCTCCCCAGAATTGAGATGCATTACCCCAATTGCGCTTTCCCATCCAATTAATCACTAAAATATGGAAAAGATACACGCCAAGGGACGCACCGGAAATCTCACGGATACAATGCGAAACCGTAGGAGGCATCTCCTGCAAACGCTGTTCCACTTGCATAGCACATAAGAACAATGAAACCGCCTCAACGACACACAATGGAGAAGAAGTACTAATCACGTAGCTGTGGTATTCAATATCGCGTACTGCGAAGTATCCGTTAGTATACAAACCGCCGAAAAACATCGCCCCAACTGAAATTACACAAATGATTCCTGTAAGCCAAAGGGGAGGAAACCTCCGCAGGTAATTGGCGATATAGAATCCCAACAAAAAATAAAGCAATGCACTCGAAGAGAACAGCGGCCAATTGAAAAGAGTCCCGAAATATTTTTTAGATACACCCAATCGTTCAATCAACGGAATCAAAATACTAATAGAAAACTGCAATACAATCAAATATTGCAAAATATTTTTATCATTTCGTATCTGAGTCAACAACGGCGTTAACATATATAGATAAATTATAGTATATAAAAACCAATAAATGTCATTTATTGAATTCGTTAAAAAACGCGATACAAAATCTCCAACACCAATTCCGCTCGCATATTGCTCGGCTCCATAAAAAGAGAACGGAAATATACAGAATAAGATATAACAGAAGACACTTGCCAGAATGAGCGCACGGCCTACACGCCACAGTCTCTTCTTAAAAAATGTTTTCGTATCATATTTATCAGCATAACCAATAAGGTTCATGCCACTAATCATAAAAAAAATCGGAACAGCGAAAATGGCAATCGACTGGAATAAAACCGACTGTGTCCAGTAGGCGTCAGAGGGATTGAAAACATTCAAAGAAACATGCAACATGACTACAGCGAAGCATGACATAATATTCAATACGTCAACATAGATTAAATGCTTTCTTTTCATCTTATTTTCTGCCATGCAAAGCCTCTATTCGACGTCAGGAATGGGATTCAAATCTTCTTGTGAGACTTAATCATAATCAACGAAAAAGACCAATACAGAATATATAGTAAATAACATGTCCAAGAATCTGAACCCTTCCGTCGCAGTGCTCTTGCCTTGCTACAACGAGGAAGTCACCATCGGCAAGGTGGTACATGACTTCAAGTCAGCGCTGCCGAACGCCGATATCTATGTATATGACAACAACTCCACCGACCGCACTGCAGAAATCGCAGCCAGCGAGGGCGCGATTGTCCGCAAGGAGCCACGGCAGGGTAAGGGCAATGTGATCCGCGCCATGTTCGAAGACATCGATGCCGACGTGTACATCATGTCCGACGGAGACGATACCTACCCCGCCGACGCCGCACCCGCTATGGTGGACAAAATCCTCGAAGGCTACGACATGGTGATCGGAGATCGTCTGAGTTCCACGTACTTCCAAGAGAACAAGCGCCCGTTCCACAACTTCGGCAACCGTCTGGTTCGCGGCTCGATCAATGGCCTATTCCATGCCAATGTCACCGACATCATGACCGGTTACCGTGCCTTCTCGTTCACCTTCGTCAAGACCTACCCCGTGCTGTCGCGCGGTTTCGAGGTCGAGACCGAAATGACCATCCACTCACTGAACAACAACCTGCGTCTGTACGAAACGCCAATCCAGTATCGCGATCGCCCGGAAGGCTCCGTCAGCAAGCTTGATACCGTCGGCGACGGCATCAAGGTGATGTCAACCATCTTCCGCATGATTCGTGAGTACAAGCCACTGCCGTTCTTCGGCGGAATCGGCTGCATCCTTAGCATCATTGGCATCGTACTGTGCGGCATGGTGACGGTGGACTTCTGGAACACCGGTGTGGTGGCGCGGTTCCCCACCCTCATTGGCGCGGTCATGCTCGTCATCGCCGGACTGTTGTTATTCGCGACGGGTATCATTCTCGACGTCATGGCCAAGAACGACCGCAAAGCGTTCATCGTCGAAGCGAACAGCTTCGCCATGCAGAGACGACAGCATAACCACTAAAAGTCAATCGGACTATTATGAGAAAGGCGATGGGAAAATCCCATCGCCTTTCTGTTTCTATTCCTTGTTCACACTTTTATATGCAACGTAGTTTGTCTTAAACTCACCCACGATTCTCCAAGCACGATCCCAAACCCATTCAAAGAGTCTGCCCTTATGCCTGTCCACAGTGCGCCAGAATAAGAATTGCCTTACAAAATCCAGCATTATCGCTGCAGCAACAATTCCGATGACCACTACCAACGCAATACCGATCGCATAACGCGAACGGTAAATACCCCCTAAAGTGATATAACGCCACAATATTTCGTCACGAAAATAATGCTGCTCAGTAATCAAATAGACGGCAAAAGCAGATTGCGCGCAACGATTCACAATCCGACTTGAGAAGTGTAAACGCGTAAATAAGACAAAAACACCAAAAGATATAGCAAGAATCGGTAACGCCCACTCTTTTTGCACAGGATTAATATAGTTCAGTATCCGGTCAGGATTCATATTCCAAATCCGCCAAACAACCGAAAGCAAAAGATTCCAGCCAAAAATAATCAGGCCACCAACAACCATTAGCAGTATCGCACATTTATTGCTAATCGGAGCCATATACCATTTGTAATACGTGAAAAGAATCGTAACATAAACAAAACCAATCACATTGATGTATATGTCCAGAGATGCACCTGGCACCAGATTGAGTATGCCCCACAGTCCCAGCAGCACAATACAGAATTTTTTATGAATTTGCCTTCCCATTTTTCGCAAACCCACAAGAAGAAATGGCAGTAACAAAAGAAGTATCACATAACTTGTGGCATACCACCACTCATTTCTCGTAATAGGAAAAATAGCATCAAGCCAGACATCAGCATCAACCGATTTGGGATTATCGACATACTGCATGGCCAATCCGACGAAACTCCAAAACAGCAGTTCACGTTCCAAAAGCCAAATCCGCCGACATGACTTTTTCACTGTTTGTTCTCTATCAACCAAGAACCATAATGAAATCAGAAGGAATAGGGTGATTCCTATCTTGCCAAATGATGAGAGGCACATCTGAAAAAACAATCTACGCACCGAAATTGGCTCATTGAAAAGCGGATAGCCAGAATGTACAACCAAATGATGCGCAGTAATCAACGTCACCGCGATGATACGCAAGAGTTCAATCCCCGATTGGCGGGGAGCTTTCTTATTGATTGTCACTTCTTCTCTCAGTCCACCCATCGTTGGGCATTCGAGCCGTTTGTTTGGTACAGCCGCACATTAGCGCCATTGGCGGAAGAACCGCCTGAAACATCCAGCACCTTGTTCCCCAGCGCCGATTGGAAGGTATAGGAGCCATCCGCGTTCTTTACGGCGATCCACTTCTGCGCATACGTGCCGTTTGACGTGTATTGCTGTACGTTGGCACCGTTCGCGTCACTGCCACCATAAACATCCAGCACCTTGCCGGAGTTCACGCTAGTCAATATGACATAGCCATTAGCATCGTGCATTACTCTCCATTTCTGAGCATTCGTGCCATTGCCAGCCCAAAGCTGCACGTTAGCGCAGTCCGAACGGGATGCACCATATACATCCATCTTCATGCTCGTCTTCAGTTTCGAAGCAAAAGTATATGTACCATCAGGCAAATCCTGTCTGCGCATCGCTGCTTGCTCATTCAACCGTTCACGCATAGTCTTAGGCTTTGCGATCACCCACTGCTGGGCAGCTGTACCATTTGGCGCATACAGCTGCAATGCAACAGACGACGCATAATTCGCCCCCGGCACATCAATGGCCTTATTCGCATTTACCGAAATCAATGAGATCTTCCCGCTGCCATAGTCGCGAACAGTCCACTGTTGAGCAACAGTGTTATTACTACCGTATTGCTGCAGCACTGCGCCATTAGACGTCGAACCACCATATACATCCAACACTTTACCGGAATTTACATTGGCAATCCCATATGTCCCATTTCCGATTTTCCGGAAACGGAACCTTTGCGCATTCGTCCCATTAGCCGCATACAGCTGAATCCTGGTCCCATTTGCCATAGAGGCACTTGGCACATCAAATACAAGATTGGCGTTACCAGCAGATTTGATTATCACTGCCGTATCCACTGGTACAGTAACTCCGCTGCAGGAAACAACAAACAACTGAGAAGCAGTGCCATTGGGTGTATAGAGACGGATCGCCGCACCATTAGCGGTATTGCCTCCGCTCAAGTCCAATACCCAGTTACCTAATGCGGATTGCAAATAATAGCCGGCACCCGAATCACGGATGAACCAACGCTGGGCGTTCGTACCATTCGCTGAATACTGCTGCACCACCGCATTATTACCAGCAGCGCCATTGCGAACATCCAAGGCCTTACCAGAATTCACATTAATAATCACATAGCTGCCATCAGACTGTTTAGTGAAAGTAAACTGCTGAGCTTTGGAGCCATTGCCGGAGTACAACTGAATAGCCGTGGAATCCGTTCCACTAGCTCCCGGAATGTCAACACTAGAAGCCACTTTGGAACGTACATTGATGTAATAATCCCCATTAGGAATGCTCACAGCACTCATCTTGCGCACATCAATAGAAGCCGAATTTTGCGCGTAAGTCTTATTCCCAAAAGCATTCATATCCACACTGCCGCTGATGCCGTTGATCTGGCCGGAGCTGGTGTATTGCCAGCCACGATCGTTAGTGCCAAACGCCGTGAATTCCATCTGCGGACCATATTGCGCCACCCAGCGTGTCTTCGCATAGATGTTCGCATTGTTCAACGGCCCCTGCAAGTAGCTCGTGTAGGAGTACACGCCGAGATTCTGGTAACCGCCTGACTGCAACGCGCCATACCAAGCATTGACTATGCCGTTATACACGTTCGGATTGGTCGGCGGCGTGTGCCCGGTCCACGTCCAACTCTCAAGGTCGTAGTACACGGGGTATTTCAAGTCGTTCGGGCTCACGCCAAACTGGCGGAGCTTGGACACCACATCGTTGCCCTCCTGCCTGGAACCGCTCGCATCCTCCGCATACGAGTACCAGTAGATGCCGAACGGAATGCCCAACCGCTTGCATTCGTTAATGTTGCGTTGCGCTTTGGCATCGGCGTCATTGCCCCATCCAAAGCCAAGACGGATGATCGCGCCTTCCACGCCGTCGGCTTTGGCCTTGGCCCAGTCGATATCCCCCTGCCATGAAGAGACGTCGATCACGCCTTTGGCCTGCTGGACGAACAGGTTGTTTCTATAGTCGAAGAAGGCTTTCGTATTGTTGTAGGTTCCCCAATGCGCGCCGTAATCGTTGCCATCGAATTTGGCAAGCTTCACGGTGGCTCCGTTTTTTGAGGACGATTGCTCCACGGATTGTTTCACAGATTGTTCCACGGCATCTTTCACATCCAAGGCACTCACCGGAATGAATGATTCACCATCCGTTTTGGCCAGTGGATCAGGTTGCTGCGATTGCGTACCGACCAGCTGAGCGTCCGTCACGGTTTCGCCGGTCTCAATGTTCTGTACATCACCTTCCGGCGTAACCGCAAGGTTCTCCGAAACCACAGTGGAATCGTCCGAAATGTTTTCGCTTACCGTTTCCGGCAGCGTCGCGTTCGGATTGTCCGGCATGCTGTTTGACGAATCCTGCACATCATCCACAATCGCGGCAAAAGAACTTGGCGCATCCTCAATCGCAATATCCTGCATGGCGTAAGCCGGTACCACGGCAACGGAAACCGTTATTGCAGCCACGGAAGCGGTGACCGCAATCTTCATTAAGCTTTTCGGCGATATCATCGTCAGCCTCTCTCACAAAACGCATTTCACGCGTTGACGCAATTGCACACGTAAACTTAAGTGTATTCTGAGATGTCCCCACTCAAAATAAAGCAGATGGACTCCAGACCAAACTTCACATTTACCGAATATGTCACAACATGAAGTGCTGGCATTCGGAAGTGGAACGGGTAACATACCTTATGTATTGTCATTTGGGAACAGAGGACCTTGTCGGACCACCTCCAATAGACAACATCAAAACGGTATCACGGACTCCTGGAGGGAAGCATGGCACGGCACGAAAGGCAGCCAAATAAAGCTGACAGTCAAGCAAGTAACGTCCGCAAGCCCCGGACTTTCAGCAGTACCGCGACCGTCGGGACCAGCAAATCCAACAATTCCGTCAATGCCACCAATCGTGACGAAAAGCTTAGAACAAAAGCACCTGGGACTTCCTACCGAACAGCTCCCGAAGATCCGTTCCAAATCGCCATATCGCAAGGCGTGCAAGATGGCGACACTTGGGTGCACAACCATGTCAAGAACTTGATTCGCCGTTCCATCATCGTAGCCGTTATCGTCGTTGCGGTATGCATTGTGGTCTTCGGCGTCATGGGCGTGAGAGCATCGCAGAAAATGCGCGAACTGAATGCCATTAACGACTGCAGAGACGCGGTTGCCGCCATGAACGCTTCATATTCCAAGGATTTCCAGCTCAAGGGAAAGATTGTCGACGCATTTTCCAGCATGGATTCCTCATATGATCTGGAAAAGCTCAGCACCTTGTATCAGGAAGAAGTCAAATCGCCGAAGGCGCTTGACTGCAAAGCCGACCCGTCCGGGACCACCAGCAAAGCCAACACCGAACGAGCCGCATATGACAAACAGGCCAGAACCTTCGAGCGGGCGTTGACAAAGAACGAGGCAAATCAGAATTGAATACGAAACGATTGGCAAGAACGGCACTTGCCGTTATCGTAACCGTAGGAATAGTCGTTGCCATCATCGTCGGGTGCGGCCCCAAATGGGGCAACGGAACGGCAACCGGTAAAACCGGATCGCAATCCACCGCCACCGCCCATACTGCGGCCACTGTTGATGTGCAGCTGCCCTCGTACTACATGGACAATATGGTGTTCCAGCGCGATCAACCAATCGTAGTCAAAGGCAACGTCAGCTCCACGGAAAGCAACCCCATCGACGTTTCGAAACTGTCAGCGACACTTACGCAAGGCAAAACCTCCGAGAGCGTCAAGGCAAAGGTAGCGAAAAACGGCAGTTTCACCTGCACGCTGAGCGCGCAAAAGGCAAGTCTCAATCCGTATTCGCTGCAAGTGCAGTACGCCGGCAAAACCGTGCTGAAACTGGCCAAAGTGTATGTGGGAGACGTCTTCGTAGCCGCTGGCCAGTCGAATATGGAACTCAACTATGTGCAGTATTACGAAAACGCTACTTACAATTTTGGCAATGGACTAATCACGACAGGCGATTTGCCGAAACCGCTCGTAGATGACAACGTGAAATTTGTCATCGCAAATCATGATGTTGAAGACACTGATTTTCCACTGTCCGCTGTTAATCAGAGCGCCGATGCATGGCTGACTGCAGATTCCACGAATTCACTGCACCTCAGCTATCTGGCTCAGCAATTCGCCATGCAGTTGCGCGCCAAGCACCCCAATGTGCCGATTGGCATCATCCAGACCGCGTGGGGTGGCACGCCTATTCGCCGGCATGTACAAGGCGGCGATATTTATGCGAACCATATCGCGCCGTTGAAGGGATTCCATGTGGCGGGCGTGCTGTGGTATCAAGGTTGCGATGACGCCAATAATTACGGAACTGCTTTGCAATACGAGTCGCAGATGACCGCGCTCATCAACCAGTACCGTAACGTGTTCGGACGCAAGGACCTGCCGTTCCTATACGTGCAACTCGCGCGATGGACGAACTATCAGTACACACAGAACGTGCGAGAAGCGCAACGGACTACGCTCGGCAACACCAACCTGCACGATTCGTCGAATGTGGCGATGACGGTTTCCCTTGACACAGATAAGGGCACATCCGCGCTAATCCATCCGCTCGGCAAGGATATTCTCGGGGCGCGCATGGCCGCGCAATATCTCGCCATGGAAGACGGCACCACCGTACCCAACGGACCGCTTATCGAACGTGCCCGGCACACTGCGAACGGCGCAATCGCTTTGTCTTTCCGGAACGGCACCGCAAGCGGGCTGAAAGCCATGCAGCCGAACTATTCGAAAACCGCGAGCGCAATCGCACCAAACTATAAGAGCGCTCCGAAAGCGACCCCGTTAAGCGGTATCAGCAATATCGCCGCTCCCACCACTACGGCATTGCAGGGGTTTGAGGTCGCCAATTATTCCGGTCAATGGCAGGCGGTCAATGCCACTATCAGGGGCAATCAGGTGTTGCTCACCGCAGCCGATGGTTCAATACTGAACGATCTCAACGCCATGAGCCAGGTACGTTACCTGTTCAGTGGCAATCCGAAGTGCGCGAGCATGCTGTACAACGGCTTTAATCTGCCGGCTAGCCCATTCATCACTATTGTCGAGTGATCTTTGTTGGGGGCCACCGCTAGATAAACCAATACGGGCGGGATAAGTACGGGCGGTCTAAGCCGTTGCTTGGCCTGCTTGGTCATGTTTTGAGCAGGCTGTTCCGGATTCTGGTTTGGTTTCTGGTTTCCTGCTTAAACTATGAAGACTGCTGCAGCATCGCAGAAACTAGACAAATGTCATTTTTCCACCGGTTTATTTAGGCACATTCCCCTCCTACTATGGCATACGGAATGAACGCGAGCGCACAATCACAGATCGAATGCAAACGTGCGCAGGAGAGGAACCACCATGAGGAATCGTATTGCAGCAGCTGCAGCGGCGGGAATATTAACCATCGGCATGGCCGCCTTGCCTTCCGCGGCTTCGGCCAGTGAAGTCGCACCGTCTACGGACGGATTGGCCGGCAGCACCACCATCAGCGGGCAGATCGACCAGGATATGGCCGTGTGCACCGACAAAACGTGCGATGCCGTACAGCATGTGCGCAAAACCAACCAGCAGATCAAGTCGGACATCAATACCGCCAAGCAGCACGCCGAGCAGCTGCATCAGAACGCGCACGAGGACGCCGATGCGCTCCGCCAGTACAACGAGCAGGCCTGGAAGAACTACCAGGAGGACCGCGAGGATATAAAGAATGCGATTGACGGCGCGGTCAAGCGCGGTCAGGAGCGTCACGACGCTCTGCATCAGGATATGCAGGACACGCAGGCCCACCTCAACCAGATGCATGCCGATATGAAAGAGACTCACGACGAGCTTAAAACCAAGCATGATGCGTTCGCGGCGAGCAGCCACCAGTGGCATCAGTCGTTCATCGCGGCGTTGAAGGATGCGAATTCCAAGACGGGTCAGCAGGGCGGCTCATCCGTTGCTACCGACACGCATGGCATCACGGCTGGAACGAATGCCGGTACGACCGTTACTGGAGTCAACGGCACCACTGGCACTGTGCGCACGGCTGCCGACACTGGCGCGAATGGTGCTGCAACTGGATCCGTCATAGCTTCCGGCGATCAAACCGCCGCGTCCACCGGCGCGCTGACCAAGTCGGAATATGGGCAGCTTGCGCAAACCGGCATCGGCATTTCCCTTGCCTGCGCAGCCATTCTGCTGCTTGCCGGCCTTGCCTACGCCATGAAGACGTTCGTGCAGTATAAGCGCGAAACCAGCGAAGACTGAGCCGGCTCGCTGCCGGACAGCGTTTGCTTCATCGACTCATGAAAAAACGGTCTCGAATATATCGGGACCGTTTTTTCATGCGCGTTTTTCGTATGTGCTTTTCATCTGCTATACGCATTGTTGCGATTCAATTGGAATGACGTAGTACAGCGACGTACAATGCAGCGCGAAGCGCGCGTACCGTGCGTGAACCGCGTGTATGTCCAGTATTCCCACTGATTTGTTACGTTGGCCGTTCTGATCAGTCCACTGGTCAATTCGCATAATGGGGAGCACTGCTGGCGATTCGCGGCGACGGCGTATCGCCATTCCCCGCCGTCCGTCCGGTACTACCCGCGCTCCCCGCATCGCCGGCCTTTTCAGCATTGCCGATGTTGGTTCTACGCAACGACCCCGCGGCCAACGAGCGGATGGATCGCCTGCGCTGCGCCTGTTCCGTCTGCGAAGCGGACTGAACTGCGGGAAAAGCGCCCGTTACGGGACGAATACGACCGGTTGCGGTCGGAATAAAGCTTGGTGGCAAAACCTGCGTTGTGATGGCGCTTATGGATGCCATTTGCGGCTGCTGCGTATTATCAGGACCATCCGCAGCGTCTTTTTCTTTCACGGTTTGCGATTCTTCCGCACGATTCGCGTCATCATTCGCATCCTCGCCCGTTTGCAAGGCAGACCCAGCTTCGCTCTGCTTTTCTTGTTTTTCCTGCTTTTCCTGCGGAGCGGCCTGCACATCACTCTGCAATACGATTGGCGATGAATTCGAACGGCGTCGGGCAAGCGCCGCCAGAGAGTCACGAGTATCAGCATCGCGTTGGTCAGTCTGCTGGCTGCCGGCAGCCGTCTTGTCAACCATCGTCGTGCTTCTTTCTCTCAACGTCACGATTTCGAGCGTAACGTAGCGCAGCGCAAAAGTGCGCGTAAAACGACGATGTACGCAACTCCCCCACCGAATCGCAATCAAATATCGACATATGAGGGCAAACAATCCCATTATTGAGACCACAGACTGGCACCAATAAGCCGCAGCATGGCAATCAGAGACTTTCCTGGATGCCGGCCCGTACACGCGAGACTTGCGATACGGGACGATTCAAAAAACCGAGGCCAACGAAAGAAGCATTCGGAGGGAATCTGGAAGGAACCGGAAAACGGAGTGGAAAAAAGAAGGAACCCCAGAAACCGAA
>ERZ773131.2135-NODE-2135-length-13091-cov-4.756981_pt1 | contig 13091 bp, 8 predicted proteins | sample MGYA00511082_ERZ773131 | MGnify/ENA primary metagenome ERZ773131 (study PRJEB29015, sample SAMEA2737813) | human gut metagenome | biome: human gut; feature: human-associated habitat; material: faeces | place: China | collected 2012 ... | reverse complement strand
AAAAATCCTGCATTTGTGTCACCTTGGTGTCACAAAATCCGCCTGTCCTACTGACCCGCCAACCGCTATCTGCCCGTACAGCAGATGGCGAAGCCAGCCCCTTTCCCGCGTCAGCCGGAAGCAAAGGTATAACACACTAGACTTTGCAAGCAAAATCGTGTGCCAACAGGGATGCTGCGCGCCCCTATTGGAAACCCAGCGCCAAAAGAGCACCCTTTCTGAACACTCGGATGTCCGCTCATCGGCTATAACATACACCAATTAGCAAGCACAGCCGCTGTTCGTTCACATCCAAAGAAAGGGCGTTTGTATCGTTTCTTGGCATATCGAGTTCATTTTTGTTTTTGAACGCTAACATTTGTTTGATTTTTTCGACATACTATGGTATCATAAATCTCAAAGAAATGCAGCAGATTAAAATGATAGTGAGGTCACAACTATGGCTGTAAGCTACAAAAAATTATGGAAACTGCTCATCGACCGAGATTTGAAGAAGAAAGATCTGGAAGCGATGGCCCGGGTAAGCCACTATACGATGAATAAGCTCACTCATGGCGATAATGTCACCACCGATGTGCTAGGGCGGATTTGCAACGCCCTAGGCTGCTCATTGGACGACATTATGGAGTTTGTGGCTGAGTAGACTTGCGTCAGCTGTGCTAAAATTTAGTAGAGTGCATATACGAAAAGAAGACACTCCATCCTAGGAAGGAACCGTGTTTATGGATAACATAAAAGCTTTATATGCTAAACCACTCCCATCTTCTCGATCTGGAGCCTTTTATAATACATTCCCTTATCCGACTAAAATATCTCCCGAGGCTATTGCTGTCTATATAGCTTGTACTACTAATCCGGGAGACGTTGTATTAGATGCTTTTGCTGGGAGCGGAAGCACGGGCGTTGCGGCCCTATTGTGTGAACATCCAACAAAACGCATGAAGGAGATTGCAAAAAGCCTAAATGTAACTCCTGTGTGGGGTGCCCGAAACGCTGTGTTATACGAAATCGGGACGTATGCCTCATTTGCGATAAAAACGATTTTAAGCAGAATAACCAACAGTGAATTTACCGAGGCTGTTGATGGATTTTTAAAAAAAGCGCAGGATCTCGTCGGTAAACTATATGAAGTGACAGACCCTGCTGGGGCAACAGGAACAATCCGATATATCATTTGGTCTGAGGTGTTGGTATGCCCTAACTGCCGCGCCGAAATTTCCTACTTTGAGCGTGGCACTTCTCGTAATCCGATACAGTTCAAGGACGAGATTATTTGCCCTCACTGTAAAAAGGTACACCATATAGACGAGATGTCCTTTGCCACCGAAGAGTATTATGACAGATTGCTCCAGAGGCAAGCATCTCGGAAGAAGCGTATCCCAGCATGGATTTATGGTACCACCAAAGGCTGTAACTGGGATCGACAGGCTACGGAAGCGGATGTAGCTCGTGTCAAAGAAATTGAGGACAACTATCCCTTCAACGATATACCGCAAGAGATTCAGTGGGGGGAACTCCATCGTGCGGGCTATCATTATGGCATTACGCATTTGCACCACTTTTATACCGTCAGAAACTATATCATAATGTCAAAGCTATGGAAACTGACGGAAACATACGCAGAAAATATAGCTGACGCCTTAAAGCTACTACTTCTGAGCTATAATGCCTCCCACTGCACTCTGATGACCCGTGTGGTTGCAAAGAAAAAGGCCAAAGATTTTATATTGACCAGCGCTCAAAGTGGAGTGTTGTATATCAGCAAGTTGCCGGTAGAAAAGAACATTCTCCTTGGCCTCAAAAGGAAGGTTAAACCCTTTGCTGAAACTTATACCATGTTGCAGGATTGTACCGGGCAGGTTACGGTACACAATAGTTCTAGTGCAAGGATGAGGGAGAACGATAATAGCATTGATTTTGTGTTTACAGACCCACCGTTTGGGGATTTTATTCCCTATGCAGAAGTAAACCAGATCAATGAACTTTGGCTTAACAAAGTGACACGCCGCGAGGACGAGATCATAATCAGTGCTTCTCAGGGAAAAGATGTCCTGACTTATCAGAAACTCTTGACGCAGGTTTTCAGCGAGATCAATCGTGTACTAAAGCCAGCTCACGATGCCTCTATTGTCTTCCATGCAGCGAAAGCAAAAGTGTGGGACGCCTTCAGCGAGGCTGTTACTGGCGCGGGACTACAAATTGTGCTCACCAATATTCTGGATAAAACCCAAGCAAGCTTTAAGCAAGTGGTGTCAGATGGATCAGTTCAAGGAGATCCGCTTTTCCTACTCAAGAAAGGTTCAGTAAGGAAGCATGTTTCACAGCTAACGGATGAAGATGTACTGCGTTCGCTCCTTACCGATTATATGACTGATCCTGACTTCGATAACCGCACATGTTTTTCGTTGTATGTCAATCGCTGTATGAAATTAGGCGTGGATGTTAAAATGGATGCCAAGCAAGTTTACGAATTCTACAATTCTCAGAAAAAGGCCAAATAATATGAAAAAACCAAGTAGCACATTCTCTCATCAAAAGCGATTTGGGCAGTACTTCTCTGGGGATAAAGTGGCGGCATTATTGTCGCTACTATTACCGCAAGGGCTGCAGTATTGTTCTATTATCGACCCAATGGTAGGCAACGGTGATTTGCTTAGTGCCGTTGTTGCTAAAGCTACAAAAAACGTCCAAATGCTCGGCGTGGAAATTGATGAGCCTGTTGCTGTAGCATGCCAAAAAAGATTACCTCAAGCGAACATCATCTGCGAAGATGCCTTTCAAAGTAAAGCTGTCATTACAGAAAAAGGGTGGGATTTGGTTATTACAAATCCTCCGTATGTACGCTATCAGCTTCAGAATGACGATAATAGTGTGATGCCAACCGGAAACGCCATTAGAGACAATCTCTTCACGTTACTGAACCAGCTTTCTTATCTTGATGCTGAAGAGAAACAATTGCTGCTTCAAATTACTCAGAATTACTCAGGGCTATCTGATATGGCAGTACCATCATGGATTCTATGTGCCTCGCTCGTCAAAACTGGTGGAATTTTAGCAATGGTAGTGCCTGAGACCTGGCTAAACCGCGAATACGCAAAGCCCATTCAGTATCTCTTACTCAAGACATTCGATGTACTAACCATAGCAAGGGACGTGAATGCTTGTTGGTTCGATAACGCTCTGGTACGGACATGTCTTATTGTTGCTAAAAAGAAGAAGATTGTTCCCCTGTCTGAGACATCAGGCGAGAAAACACTATTTATTGATCTAGGAGCAGGGCTCGTTGGAGAGTGCTCCTTAGTCGACAATTTAGCATGGAATGGTCTATCAGGAGAAAAAGCTCTTATAGACTTGTTGACCAGAACGGTAAATGCTGCAGATAACGACTTTGCATTAGAAAGCAGAAGCACCATGTCGTTATTTCCTCAGATGCTGGCCTCTCAACGTATACCGAAGTGGATGTCATCGGGAGATTTTCAGGCACAAAATAACGCCTCCCAACTTCCACGGGAATTAGGCAGCATATTGAATAGTGTCCCTGAGCAAGCGTACATGACTCTCGGTGATTTTGGAATACATTGCGGCCAGGGACTACGCTCTGGCGCAAACGAATTCTTTTATCTCGAGATTACTGGTGAGACTGATGATAAATATTCGCTGTTCACGAGCAAATGGTTTGGGAGAGGGAGAACGATTGAGGTTCCCAAAAAGTTTATCATTCGCTGTGTGCAGAATCGCCGCCAAGTAACTGGGCTTGTAGCAAATCCGCAAGCACTAGAAACAGGCGTGCTATATTTGCAGGATCATATACGGCCTCAAGATTTTAACGTCTGTACACATAACGCGGCAGAACGATACAAAGTTCTACCAAGCGCACTGAACGACTATATTTCTACAGCAGAAAAGTATAAAAACCCAAGAGGTATATCTTTCAGAGAGTACAGTGCGGTAAAGCCAAATGAGAAAAAGATTGATTCCCAATATGAGAGGTTCTGGTATATGCTACCGCAATTTGCCCCAAGGCATCTCCCCAATCTTTGCATCACTCGTGTCAGTTCAACTGCCGCAGATTGTGTTTATATCCCTCAATCGGAGGAAAATCCTATCGCAGTAGATGCGAACTTTGTCACTCTTTGGGGTAGCTCAGAAGAAACCATTAAAATTTGTTTGGCACTTTTGAACTCGACATGGAGCAAGTGTTATCTGGAGCTACTCTGCACGGTAATGGGCGGTGGCGCACTTAAAATCGAAGCAAGTCATGTGCGCCAATTGCTATTTCCTAAATTAAACCGCCGCCAACTTCAGCGACTCTCAAAATACGGTATAACGATAGCGAAAAAGCAAAAGATTACTCCAGAACTGCGCAATGCCATTGATGCCACTATTTTGGAATCATTTACTGATGAAGAAAGACTATTGATGCAGATCAGAGCACTGCTCCGAAAAAAGCTTAATGAAAGGGGTGCCAAATATGAACTATAACGAACTCAAGGATTTTGCTCATCACGCTCAAGCAATGATTTCTTCTGGAGCGGTCGAGGATCGGCTGCGCCATTATCTGTCCTCAAAGCTTCCTAGTATTTTCCCAGATTCTCCGTGGTGGATTCAGGCTCACATGGAAGGGACGGAAGCCCATGTCCGTTTCTCTACTGGGCAAAGAAACCGTGAGGGATTTGTTGATGCGGTTGTCGGTAAAACTGCTATTGAATATGAGAAAAATCTCACTCAACAGGTTATCTTTGATGAGGGATACCATCAGGTTAAAGAATACTGTGCGGCACTGCACAACATTGGTATCCCAGCGGAAGAAATCCTCGGGATACTTTCTGACACCGTTCGCTGGTACGGATATTCGATCACTATTGTTGGGGATGTAGAGGATGGTCACTTGTATGGCCCCGATAATATCGAATTGACCCAAACGGCAGTTGTTGATCTGTCACAGGAAACTGATGAAGAGTTTCGTAGATTTGAGGTGTTTGTCAGCCAGTTTCTTGACCGAGAGCAGTCCAGGCTGCTGAATGCCAGTACACTCGTCACAGATTTTGGTATGGATAGCAGCTTTTATAGTCAAAACATTTCCGTATTTAGGGATACCATCATCAGAGCGATGAGTGAAAAGCCTGACTATGCGGCGCTGATTCAGCAGGTTTGGCAAAACTTCATTGCTTATCTTGGGGTATCTGATTACGGCAGGTTTTCTGTTGAGACGTACATCAACGAGTTTTATTTGGTTACAGTCGCTAAAGTCATCTGCGTTAATGTCATGGCGGGAGAGCCAGTTATAAGCGATACCAATGAAATTAAAAAGATCCTCAACGGTGAGTATTTCACAAGGCAAAATGTCTTTAACCTCGTGGATTACGATTACTTTGGCTGGCTCAATAATAGCCCTTATGTGGAGCAGATTGTTGGTAGTGTTGTCGAATTGCAACACAGATTGGTTGCCTATGATTTCTCACGCATGGGAGAAACCGATATTTTTGGCCGTTTGTTGGCACAACTTGCTAACAAAGAGCATCGCTTGATGCTGGGGCAGGAGTTTACGCCGCACTGGGTTGCCCAAGACATTGTAGAATATAATATGGATTTACTGGCCGGAAATTCTCCGCGCATTGTAGATATGTGCTGCGGGTCTGGCGTATTCCTTATTGAGTCAATAAAGGCAGTACGGCGGCAGTATGATATCGTCCCAGAACGATATTCTACGGAAAAAGATGATATCGTTTTCTCTTGCATTATGGGATTTGATATTGATCCGTTGACGGTCATGCTGGCAAAGGTTAACTGGGTCATGGCCATGCGAGATCTTTTCTCGGTTCATCATGGAGACATCACAGTTCCAATTTACCACGCCGATTCGCTGTTCGTTGCTACGCCCATAACGCATCAAATGCCGGATGACGATAATGACGCATATATCCTTCATTTTGCCCACCACGAAGTATCTCTGCCTGCTTTTCTACTGTCGCCGGAACACCGAAAGGTGTTCGATGCCTTTATGGCGAAAGTCTACCGTTTAGCTATGGCAAGGGCCTCTGAAGTCGAGACGCCAATTGAACCTGCTGCCGTTAATAGATTGATTGATGCTGTGGAAACAGATAGCGAAATTACGCTTTCTGACGAAAAACGTCAGTCCCTTTTACCTTCAGCACAACAATTGGTTGAGGAACTGGAACGCTTGCAAAGAGAAGGCCGCAATGGTATATGGTACTTTATCATCTGCAATAGTTACCGCCCTGGACTTACAGGGCAACAGTTTAACTGCATTGTTTCCAATCCGCCGTGGATGGCCATGAGCAAATTAGCGGACAATCCCTACAAAACTACGCTCCAAGGAATTGCTCGGCGGTATGGAATCAAGCCTGTTGGTGCCTCCCACCCGCACATGGAGCTTGCCACAATTTTCTTGTTAAGTGCTGTCAATCGTTACTTAGAAGACGGTGCTCGATGGAGTTGCGTCATGCCCGGAAGCCTTTTGAGCGGCTTAAACCACGAACCATTGCGAAGTGAAAAGTATCGCTTATCTGATGTAGCTTTGCCACTACAATTTGATGCGATATGGGAATTACCCCAGAATACATTCAAGAATAAGGCCATTGTCCTTTCTGGAAAGAAAGACGATTCGCCATCACCTGACGTACTTGATGGGCGAGTTTATACGGATGTTGAAGTTTATGAAGAGGTACACTATACTCTAAACCGCCAAGGTAATCGGAGCGCTTGGACAAATAAGGGGCGCGATGTGGAAGTGGCCGACATCCTATGCGACAATGCATTAAAGTTCTCTCAGGGTTGTGACCTGTTCCCCCGGACTACCCTCTTCCATGAGTTTGTAGCGCGGCCAAACGGGAATTGGGACATTGCTCCGATTGAGCGGACAAGCAATTTGTGGTATCTCGTGAACGATCAGAAGAAAGCCAGTTGCAATGGTTTGGCCGCGGAGAATGTAGACAAAAGCTATATTTTTAATGCATTTATCTCCAAGCATCTTTCTCCATTTTATATGGCTACTCCGGCTATGGTGCTGTTGCCTGGGAAGAAAGTAAATGGTCAGTGGAAAGCAATTTCTGCTACCGACAGAGCTTTGATGAATACCAGCACAGCCTATATATTCAATCAAATTGAGGAAGATGCGAATACCCCATCTTCTCTGGCAACTTATTTGCACGACACCATCAATATTTATGGCAAACTAGACAAGCAGAACTTTTCCACTAAAAATTGGTTGGTGCTCTCAAGTGCGAGCGGTGCGAATCCTTGTGCAGCCTACATTTCGCTCGAAGCGCTTGATCGTTCTCGGCTGATTATTGACCAAACCTTATACTGGTATCTTGCAGATACTGAAGATGAAGCCATTTATATTGTCGGTTTGCTTAATAGCGATGCACTGTCGGATGCTATTAAAGACTTTCAGCCGGAAGGCGGATTCGGAAAACGGCACATACATACGTTGCCATATAAGATTATTCCCAAGTATGACAACGAAAATGCTGCTCATATTGAGGTAATCTCTAGGACGCGAGAGTTGATGAGAGAGTGGGCTGCGCTGTGCCGTGAGGGTGAATATGCGAACCTGATTCAACCTAACAGTAGCTCCCTCAGTAGCAGAAGGCGGCGGCAACAATCAGCGATCCGAAGCCTTGAAACATATGAAGGATATGAAACCGCTTGCCACGCGGTTTTAGGATAAAGCGAGGATGATACAATGGCTTCAGTTATAACAAAAATTCGGCTTATCAATTTTAGACGATTTAGCGATTACACTGTGACACCTAATGAGAGAATCAATATTCTTGTGGGCGATAACGAGGTCGGCAAAAGCAGTATCCTCGAAGCTATTGATTTGGTTGCAAGCGGTAATGTGCGCAGAGTAGAATCGATTGGCCTGGATCGGTTAATCAACATTGAGGCCATAAAGAAATTCAACTCTGGGCGGAGAGACTATGAAAACCTCCCCGTTCTCAGAATCGAGTTGTACTTGTCGGGTGACAACTTTGATTTTACAATGTGCGGCAAAAATAACACAGACGGAACAGAGTGTGACGGAATTCGTTTGGTATGTGAACCAAATCCAGATTATCGAGCTGAAATAACAGCCGTTTTGTCGGCAGAATCTGGTTATTTTCCGTACGACTACTACTCGATCCGCTTCTCCACTTTCGCTGATGAGGGCTATACTGGCTACAAGAAGAAAATCCGTAGTATTCTCATAGATAGCTCCACTATGAACTCTGAGTATGCGACCAACGATTTTGTACGCCGAATGTACATAAGATACACCGAGCGAGATGTAAAAGAACGCGCAAATCACAAAAATAGTTACCGCCAGATGCGGACTAACTTCCAAGTAGACAGCCTAAAGGCCCTGAATGAGCGACTGCCAACTGACAAACACTATACGTTTGGATTAAAAAGCGGATCTGCAATGGGACTCGAGTCGGATTTAATGATCTATGAGAATGAAATTGAAATTGATAGCAAAGGCACCGGCAAACAAATCTTTATAAAGACAGATTTTGCACTTGAACGCTCTGGTGAGAATGTTGACGTCATTCTTGTCGAAGAACCAGAAAACCACCTGAGTCCAGTTAACCTTCGCAAATTGATTCAGCGAGTATCTGAGACGCAGAGCGGGCAGCTTTTTATTACGACACACAACAGCCTGATTAGTACCCGGTTAGAGTTGAAGAACCTATTAATCATGCATATCAACGGGACAGAAAAACCGATTATGCTGAAGGATCTATGTGATGAAACGGCCAAGTATTTTATGAAAGCTCCTCCTGCTAGCATTATTGAATTTGCACTTGCGAAAAAGGCCATTCTGGTCGAAGGCCCATCCGAATATATGTTGATGGAGAAGTTTTACGAGACATGCGCCGGGTGCTCCCCAGAATCTGATGGCGTCCATATTATCGATGTGCGCGGGTTGAGTTTCAAGCGATATCTCGATATTGCAAAATTAACTGGCTGTAAGGTCGCCGTTATAACAGATAACGATACGGATTATCAGAAACATTGTGTGGACAAGTATAGTGATTACGCATCCAATCCTAATTTAAAAATTTTTTATGAGACTGACGATGCAAAGCGAACTTTTGAAATTATCCTCTATGGGGATAATTCAGCGCTATGCAATACGCTGTTTGACTCGCCTGCCTTGTGTTACATGCTAAACAATAAAACAGAAGCAGCATATGCGCTACTTTCTCAAGATGGTCTGATAGTAGTCCCCGACTATATAAAGAGAGGCATCAAATGGATAAGAGAGTAATCTTTGCTGTTGCTGGCTCAGGGAAAACGACGTATATCGTTGATTCTCTTTCACGGGACAAGCGATCGCTCATAGTCACATATACAGTTGGAAATTACAACAACCTTTGTCGCAAAATTTCTGAGAAGTTCAATGGCGATTGGCCAGAAAATATTTGGGTCATGGGATATTTTACGTTCCTGTATAGATTTTGCTATAAGCCATTTTTAGCAGATAGGCTTCAGACTAGGGGCATTCTTTACGAGAAAAATCCCAATAACCGGTTACGACAAAGTGATAAAGCCTATTATATTACATCGGCAGGCTATATTTATAGTAACAGGTTGGCGTTGTTAATTGAACGCGCTGGATCGATGGCAGTACTGAAACGGCGTTTAGAAAAGTATTTTGATGAGTTTATTGTTGATGAGATACAGGACATTGCGGGGCGCGATTTTTCTTTCCTTGAGCAACTTATGACAGCCAACATAAGCATGCTTTTTGTTGGTGATTTCTACCAGCACACCTATGATACAAGTCGGGACGGTAATGCTAATAAAAATCTATTTGATAATTTTCAAAGCTACGAGGCACGTTTTATGAACCAAGGAGTTTTATCTGACAGGACATCCCTTGTAAAAAGTTGGCGCTGTAGCCCCAGCATTTGCCGTTTTATTACCGAGAATTTGGGCATTGAGATATATTCTAACCAGAATACAGCAATGGGTAGCGAAGCAAGCGATATAATTTTTCTCTCTGAACAAGCCCAGATAAATAGTATTTTAGCGAATCCGAATATTGTAAAGCTACATTTCCAAAACAGCTCAAAGTATGGATCTGGCCATAGAAATTGGGGAGACACCAAAGGAGAAGATCATTATCAAGATGTCTGCGTGATGCTTAATAAGGCTACAGCAGCAAAATATGCTACCGGAGAATTGTGTGAATTAGCCCCATCGACTAGAAATAAACTATACGTGGCAATTACAAGAGCACACGGAAAGGTCTATCTGATCAATGAATGAACTGAAGACCTGGGATAATTACGAAAGACAATTATCTCAGGTCTTCTGAACTAAAGCATTCCAAAATAATTAAATGCCTCTGTAATTGCTTTTTCCTTCTCCGGCGGGCATTGAGGCTGCTTGGCATCCTCAGACTTTGGCTTGTTGTAATTCTCGCGCTCGATGATGCCGTATTTCTGCTTCACCTGTGCGATATAGAGGTGGCTGACCTTCAGTCCGGTATGCTCGAAAACATATTCTCGGATTTCCTCATAGGTTGCCTTTTTCTCCGCAGCGGTCAAATCCAACTCGTCCATCTTCACTTCGATCTCGATATGTTCCTTACTTTGAAGTTTGGACAATAAGCATACTGTCTCCACATGCGCTGTCCTCGGGAACAGATCGACGGGTGTCGCTTCTTCGACTTCATATCCAAGCTCCTTGAACACGGCGCAGTCGCGCGCGAGCGTCGCGGGGTCGCAGGAGACATACACTATCCTGTCGGGAGCCATGCCTGCGGCGGCTTTAATCGTCTGCTCCGAGCAGCCCTTGCGCGGCGGGTCGAGGACTATTACCTCCGGGCGCTTGCCCTCGCCGAGAAGCTTTTCGGCGGCTTTGCCTGCGTCCGCGCAGATGAACCGCGCGTTCTCTATTCCGTTTGCGGCGGCGTTCTTCTTTGCGTCCTCTATCGCCGGCGCGACGGTTTCTATGCCGATGAGATCCTCCGTCTTGTCTGCCATCGAAAGCCCTATCGTGCCCGCGCCGCAGTAGAGGTCGAGCAGGAGCTTTGTTTTTTTATCTCCGGCGTATTCGGCGGCTTTTTTGTAGAGACGCTCCGCCTGCGCGCGGTTGACCTGATAGAACGACAGCGGCGATATGCGTACCTTTACTTCGCAGAGTATGTCCGTTATGCAGCCGTCGCCGAGGAGCGGGATACACTTTTCGCCGAGCACTGCGTTCGTGTCGTCGGGGTTTATGTTTATCAGCACGCTTTTTATAGCTTTTTCATCTTTGAGTGATTCGATGAGCTTGTCGGTGTGCGGCAGGATTTCCTGTGCGCTTACAAGGCAGAGCATTATCTCGCCCGTCGCGAACGCTTTTCGCAGATATATGTGCCTGACAGCCCCGCTTCTGCTTGTTTCGTCGTAGACGGAAATATTATATTTCTCAATCCAGTCCGCGACCGTGCCGAGTATTTTTTCAAACTCGGGCGGCGCGAGGCGGCACGCGCGGCAGTCAACTATCCTGTGCGAGCGGCGGGAGTAGAAGCCGATTTTTAATTTCCCGTTTTCGCGTCCCACCGGGTACTGCGCCTTGTTGCGGTAGCCGTCCGGCGAGTCTGCGCCGATTATCGGCTTTAGTTCAACATCAAGTCCGCCGATGCGTGAAAATGCGTCGCGCACGGCATCGGATTTGAGCTTTAGCTCCGCGCCATAGCTCATGTGGCGGAACGAGCAGCCGCCGCAGCCGGGATATGCCGGGCAGTCGTTGTCGGTTCTGTCCGGCGACGGCTTGATTATTTTCGTGCACTTGCCGACGGCGTAGCTCTTCTTCGCTTTGATTATGTGCGCTTCTATTATATCTCCGGGCGCGGTCGCGGGAACAAACACGGCGAGCCCGTTGTATCTGCCGACTCCGCTGCCCGTCAGCGAGACCGAATCTATATGAAGTTCAATGTCGTCATTTTTGTTGAGAAGCAAAATATCACCCCGAAAAATCTTTATTAAAGTATATCAAACGGCGGTCGATTTTGCAATACGGGAGAAAATCCATTGACAGCGGGCGGGCAAAAATATATACTTGACTTGGATAAAATTTCTCCCGAAAGGAACTGATAAAATGATAAGAGTTACCGTCTGGAACGAGGGCGTCCATGAGGTCGAATCGCCCGAGATAGCGGCAGTTTATCCCCACGGAATCCACGGTCAGATAAAGAGCTTTCTCGGCGCGCAGGAGGATATCGAGGTGCGCACCGCGACCCTCAACGACCCCGACTGCGGTCTGCCGCCCGAAGTGCTCGAAAACACTGATGTGCTCATCTGGTGGGGACACAAGGCGCACGATGAAGTGCCCGACGAGCTTGTTGAACGCGTGCATGACAGAGTTCTGCGCGGCATGGGCTTCATAGCACTGCACTCCGCGCATTTTTCGAAGCCCTTCAAGCGCCTTATGGGTACCTCCTGCGCCCTGCATTGGCGCGACGGCGATTTTGAGCGCCTTTGGACTGTCAACCCCGCGCACCCGATAGCAAAGGGCATCGGCGAATATATTGAGATACCCGTCGAAGAGATGTACGGCGAGCGTTTTGATATCCCCGAGCCGGACGAGCTTGTTTTTATGGGCTGGTTCTCCGGCGGCGATGTGTTCCGCTCGGGCTGCTGCTGGAGAAGAGGGCGCGGCAAAGTGTTCTATTTCCAGCCCGGTCATGAGGCTAACCCCACATATTATATCCCGCAGGTTCAGCAGATTTTAATAAACGCCGTTCGCTGGGCGGCTCCGCAGGAGATAATAGACGAGATAGTCTGCCCCCACGCCGAAATCTCGCCCGAGCAGGCGAGAAGAGAGCGCGGCGAATAAGTAAAATATTATTTATTGCGAAAAATATTGACTTCCCAAACAGAAACAGTATATAATAGCCTTATGAAAAAAGAAGCTAGGCTGTGCGCTAAGCGTGCAGCATCTATTTGGGGAGAAGACAAGCGACCGTCTGATATCTGTCAGCCGGCCGCTTCCCTTTTTTGAAAAAGACAGCTGATTTCGGTCAGCTGTCTTTCTGTTTGTCACGCAACAGTTGAAAACCCCCGGTTCTACCGGGGGAAAAAGAAAGCTTA
>ERZ773131.2133-NODE-2133-length-13095-cov-15.411733_pt1 | contig 13095 bp, 9 predicted proteins | sample MGYA00511082_ERZ773131 | MGnify/ENA primary metagenome ERZ773131 (study PRJEB29015, sample SAMEA2737813) | human gut metagenome | biome: human gut; feature: human-associated habitat; material: faeces | place: China | collected 2012 ... | reverse complement strand
CATTATCATTGTCAAAACTATCTCCAGCAATATAAATAACAGAGTCTGGATATCCTTTTTTCTTCTGTTGTCATATACTCCTTACTCATGTCATCTTTAAAATATTAATTTGTATATCCATTAGAATTCCATATTACTTTTGCATTTTTAGCATCCTGACTCCTCTGAGACAAGCCATTTTCACCTAATGTCATTGTTATTGTTATAGCAGCTAATATTAGTATTATAACTATTGTTACTACTAGAGCTATTAATGTTTTCATTAAAATTCTTTCGTTTTCCTGTTTTACATTCTCTAATTCTTTTCATACGTTTTTCCTCCTTATTTCTAGTACACTAACATATACAATGTATCGCCTTCTATAATTATTTGTTCTTCTGTAAATTCTTTATAGTCTATATTCTTAAATCTATCTCTTATCTCTCTAGGCATTACTGTATATTTCAAATCTTTATGACAATAAAAATCTACTGCTGATCTAATACACCATGAACAAGCAAATTTTCTTTCTGTTAATGATTGCATTGGCTTTATTCCTACTGCATATTGTTGTGGATTTCTATCATACATAAATGAAAACTTAGTTACTGTATTCCCTGTTTTTTCTTCGTACTCTTTCACTAAATAATTAATAGTAGCACCTGTATTTTCATCAACTCTATTTGCAGCAATATGTTCAGATATATTTTGCATAATAAAAATACTATTTATTATACATGACACTATTGCATACGTATATATTATTTTTGAAAGAATCTTCTTTTCTGGCTTTTCACTTACTAAAGTCAATAACACAATTATTGACACGCCCCATAGCATCGTTAATGGTACATTAACTCTTCCGCATACACCAGTGTTAAACATGAACATAGGAACAATACATATTCCAAACGATACAATTAATATCAATAAATATTGTAAAAAATATTCTTTCTTAGGTTTTAAAGCAATTATTAATAATGTACTAATTACAAGGACTATTGTATTTGTATGCTTTGGTAGCATTGCCATACATTCATTCCACAATTCATCCATATATTCCATTACAGTCTCGCCTCTTAGTCTTACAGCTTCGAGAGTCATTAAGTGCATTTTTCTGTCTTGTTCACTGTTTAGAGCTTTAGTTCCAATCTTTACAAGAGCCATACAAATTCCTAATGAAATTAGTACCAGTATTGCAAGTTTAACCATATCTATAAAAAATTCTTTTTCCTTCTCTGTGAACATATGGAATAATATGCATACCAAAGTCACAATTAGGCTGGTCTTTAAGATTAATCAATGCTTCTCTAAGAACCGGCCAGCTAAATATGTAGATACCCATTGAAGCAAGATTGCTCTTAGGATTAGCTGGCTTTTCTTCAAATTCTGTTATTCTGTTGTCTGAATCGGTAACAACTATACCAAATCTGCTTGCTTCCTCAATTGGAACAGGCATAGCTGCAATTGTAATATCGGCATTATTAGCCTTGTGATAATCTAACATTATCTTATAATCCATCTTGTAAATATGGTCGCCAGATAATATAAGAACATACTCTGGATTGTACTGTTCCATATATTCAAGATTCTGGTAGATAGCATTAGCAGTTCCTGTATACCATTCACTATTGGTACTCTTCTCATATGGAGGAAGAACTGTTACACCACCTACATTGCGGTCCAGATCCCAAGGAATACCTATTCCGATATGGGAATTAAGACGAAGGGGACGATACTGTGTAAGGACACCTACAGTATCAATTCCTGAGTTAATACAGTTGCTTAATGGAAAGTCTATTATTCTGTACTTACCACCAAATGCTACTGCTGGTTTCGCAACCTTAGCCGTCAGAACACCGAGTCTGCTACCCTGTCCACCAGCTAACAGCATTGCTATCATTTCTTTTTTAATCATGCTACCACCTCTGATGTTTATTTTACTATCTTAAGTTGTATAAATTATATCACATATTTTCCATTAAGTAAAAATAATTTTGCATTTTTTTGATAATTTTTCGTACAATTTCTTAATCAGTATTTTTTATGTACTTAACAACAAAACAATTTGAAAAAAAAAGCTTTTAGGCATATAATCTTACTTGAATTAGTTTAAGAAAGGAAATTCCTATGTTTACAATTGATTTTAATACTCCAATACATGTACATTTTATCGGAATCGGCGGAATAAGCATGAGCGGTCTTGCAAAGATTCTTCTTGATCGTCATTTTACCGTATCCGGTTCTGATGCACATATATCAGATTTAACAACTGAATTACAGCAGGACGGATGTATAATCTCTTATCCACAGTCTGCTGACAATATCACAGGTGACATTGACCTTGTTGTATACACAGCCGCAATCCACCCTGATAATCCTGAACTTAAAGCTGCTGTTGATGCTGGTATCCCAACACTGACAAGAGCTGAGCTTCTCGGACAGATTATGAAGAATTACCATACCGCAGTAAATGTAGCTGGTACTCACGGTAAGACTACTACAACTTCTATGATTACTGAAATTCTTCTTGCTGCTGATGCTGACCCTACAATCTCGGTAGGAGGCATACTTAACAGCATAGGCGGTAATATAAGAGTTGGATGTTCTGACCTTTTCGTTACAGAAGCCTGCGAATACACTAACAGCTTCTTATCATTTAACCCTACTATCAATATTATACTTAATGTCAAAGCTGACCACCTTGATTTTTTCAAAGACCTTGATGATATACGTCATTCATTCAAGCTTTTTACTGAAAAGCTTCCATCTGACGGAACACTTATCATCAACTCAGACATAGACAATTATGAATATTTTTATAAGGATACTGACTGTGAAGTCATAACATTTGGTTCTGACCCTGAAAAGAGTATGTATAGTGCAACAAATATCACTTACGACAAATATGGCTGCTGTTCATATACTCTTCTTATTAATAAAGAAGATAGTGGAACAATTGAATTATCAGTTCCTGGTCTTCACAATGTATACAATTCACTTTCAGCTGTAGCTGCAGCCTTTAAGCTTGGCATAAGCATAGACAATATCAAGGCCGGTCTTAAGCATTTCACAGGTACTAACCGAAGATTTGAAAAGAAAGGCGAATTCAACGGTGTCACCGTAATTGATGATTATGCACACCACCCTGATGAGATAACAGCTACCCTTAATTCAGCTAAGAATTATCCACATAATAAAATATGGTGCGTATTCCAGCCACATACTTATTCAAGAACCAAAGCTTTGATGCCAGAATTTGCTAAAGCATTAAGCCTTGCTGATAATATTGTGCTCGCCAAAATATATCCTGCAAGAGAAACAGATAATCTTGGCATAAGTTCTGCTGACCTTATGGAACTTATTAAAGCAGAAGGCAAAGATTGCTACTATTACGAATCTTTTGAGGACATCGAAAAATTTTTATTAAATAATTGTATCAACGGCGACCTGTTGATAACTATGGGGGCCGGAGATGTATATAAAATTGGCGAAGAACTTCTAAAATAGCCATTTTTTACACATTTTTATATTTTGTCAACAAAGTTATCCACATTATCCACATTTTTATCCCGTTATCCACGGTTTAAGAATGTGGATTTTTTTGTGAAAAATCACATTGTTAAAAATACAGCAATTTACTGACTTTTCTTAATTCTATCCACGAGTTATCCACATTATCCACATTATCCACATTGATAACCACCTGCTTTTAGCTTGCTTTTCATTTATTATCCACTATGCTATAATGAACACAAATAAGCGGGAACAAGGAGGGTAAGTCTGCCTTTACAGACTTATTAACATAGATATATGAGTAGTTTAATTTTATCAACAGAATCAAGTGAAGGATACACATCCGTTTCTAATATTTTTATCAGCGAGTATGTTCCTGGTGCTAATGGTGAATTTGTAAAAGTTTACCTTTATCTTCTGCACCTTATGTCGTTACGAAGCAATAACATAAGCATTTCCCTGCTTGCTGATACATTTAACCAGACAGAAGCTGATATTATGAGAGCTCTGCGTTACTGGGACAGCCTTGATGTTATATCACTTTCCTTTAATGGTCCCGGCAACGGCCTGTCCAACATTGTACTTCGTGATATTAAGCACACTGGGCAAGCTGCTAATGCTATGGCTGACCCAATAGCTGCTGAAAGTGCTTCAGTTAATAGTACTTCTTCATACCAGACTGAAACTGTGAGAGCTGCCAAGCCTGATATTAAACAGACCGAGGTTATATACACAGCAGAGCCTTCAAAAGTATCCTATTCAAAGGAACAGCTTAACGGTTTTCTTGCTAATGACAACTTTTCAATGCTTCTGTTCGTTATTGAGCAGTATATGGGACGTCCACTTTCCACTAAGGAAACCAATTCCATTGTATATTTCTACGATGGATTGAAGCTTTCAACTGACCTTATTGAATATCTTTTTGAATATTGTGTAGAACACAACAAAAAAAGCATTAACTACATTGAAAAAGTCGCTCTTTCGTGGGCTTCCAAGAATATACATACAATCGCCGAAGCTAAAGAGGAGACTTCTAACCACACAGATTATGTATACCAGATTATGAAAGCATTTGGCCTATCTAACAGAGAACCTGCACAGCACGAAAAGGCTATGATTGCCAAATGGGCTGACACTTACTGCTTTGATACCGATATGATAATTGAGGCCTGCAACAGGACAATCAAAGCTATACACCAGCCAAGCTTTGAATATGCCGACACCATACTTGCTAACTGGAAGAATTCCAATGTAAGCTCATTAGAAGATGTTAAAAAAGCCGATGCCGCATATGCCGCTGGCAACAATATAAAGCCTAAACAGACAGCTTCTTCAAAGCCGGCTAACAACCGTTTTAACAATTTCCAGCAAAGAGACAAGAAGTCTGATGACTGGTACAATTCACTACTTAGCAACAATAACTAGAAAGGTTTAAACTATGCCGCTTACCAATACCCAATATGCCTCAGTTATGCGTGTATATGACGATATACGCTCACATAATCAGGCATTACAGACTGAACGCTATAACGAAGTCGTTAATAAATGTCCTGAATATAGTTTAATTGAGAATGAGATAATCACGCTTTCTATGAAAGAAGCTTCAAGGCGTATTGTTTCTGATTCATCTGACACGGATTTAGATGAATATAACTTAAAGCTCAAAAAGCTGATTGCCAGAAAAGCTGAATTACTCGCCTCAATCGGCAAACCAAAAGATTATCTTGATGATATCTATACATGTCCGGTATGCCACGATACCGGTTATGTTAATGGTTCACGTTGTTCTTGTTTTAAGAAAAAGGCTATTGACCTTATATATGAAGACTCTAACCTTAAGAACATAACTTCAAGTGAGAATTTCTCTACATTTTCATTTGAATGGTACGATAAGAAACAGGTCGATCCTGTCACAGGGCTCACACCTTACAATAATATGCACAAAGTTCTTGATGTATGCCAGTCTTTTGTACAGACCTTTGATAATAGTTTCTCTAACTTGTTATTAACAGGCGAGACCGGCGTTGGAAAGACATTTCTTGCCAACTGTATCGCTAAGGAATTATTAGACACTTACCACAGTGTGATATACCTGACTGCAACTGAGTTCTTTAAATGCTTTGAGAACAGCGATTTCAGACGTAACCTTGATAACAGTATAGATGTTAATTACTTTCTTGAATGTGACCTGTTAATAATTGATGATCTTGGTACGGAAAGCAGCAACTCTTACACTAATTCCAAACTTTTTTATGTAATTAATGAGAGGCTTCTCCGCAATAAAAGTGTGATAATATCATCAAATTTTACAATTTCACAGATTGAGGATTTCTACTCAGAAAGAATATTCTCAAGAATAATAAGCTCATATACAATTCTAAGATTATTTGGAACTGATATACGTTACCTTAAACGAACCAAGATGCTTAAGAATTGATAATTCATATCATTAATTATATTTCAGTTGTAGAAGTCATTTTAATCATTTTAATTATGCTAAAGTGATTGACTTATAATGTAATTAAGATTATATTTAACTATGTATGTTTATTCAGTTAGTTGTAAATGCTTATATTACTTCTATAACCGAATTAATATATATGCGGTAATGCAAAGCACTCCGCATACATTCGTGGGTGATAATACCCATATCCCAATATATTTATAATCATATACAATGGAGGACAATACAATGCCACGAGACGAACGTCATACTGCAACAATTCCATACGGAACATTAGGAATAGTACCATTAAAGAGCTGTTCTAAAATGGGCGAAAAGGTTGATGATTACCTTGTACAATGGAGAGAACAAAGAGAACATGAGAATCAGTCTAATCTTGCTTTTAGCGGATACAAAAGAGACAGCTATGTTGTAAGTGCAAGCACACCTAGATTCGGTTCAGGAGAAGGTAAGGGTGTCCTTAACGATTCTATACGTGGCTACGATTTATATATTATGGTTGACGTATGCAACTACAGCATTGAATATTCACTCTGTGGTACAACTAACCATATGTCACCTGATGATCACTATGCAGACCTTAAGAGAGTAATCGCAGCTGCAGGTGGAAAGGCAAGAAGAATTAATGTTATTATGCCTTTCCTTTATGAAAGCAGACAGCACAAAAGATCAGGAAGAGAATCTCTTGATTGTGCACTTATGCTTCAGGAACTTACAGCCATGGGCGTTGAAAATATTATCACATTTGATGCACATGACCCTAGAGTACACAATTCAATTCCTCTTAAGGGATTTGAATCAGTATCTTGTACTTATCAGTTCATCAAGTATCTTTTACTTGGTGTTGACGACCTTCACATCGACAGCGAACATATGATGGTTATCAGCCCTGATGAGGGTGGTATGGGACGTGCTGTATACTTTGCCAATGTACTTGGTCTTGATATGGGTATGTTCTATAAGAGAAGAGATTATACTAAGATTGTCAACGGACGTAATCCTATCGTTGCACACGAATTCCTTGGTACTAATGTAGAAGGCAAGGACGTTATTATTATTGACGATATGATTTCATCTGGTGAAAGTATGATTGATGTTGCTTCTGAGTTAAAGAAGAGAGGTGCAAGCAGAGTATTCTGTGCTACTACATTCGGTCTTTTCACTAATGGTTTCGATAAGTTTGATGAAGCTTACGAAAAAGGTATCATTGATAAGATTCTTACTACTAATCTTGTATACCAGCCAGATGAACTTCTTTCTAAGCCTTGGTATATCAATGTAGATATGAGCAAGTATATGGCTCTCCTTATCGATACACTTAACCACGACTCTTCAATCAGCGACCTTCTTAATCCTGTTGACAGAATACAGAAGAGAGTTAAAGAATATAATGAAAGATATACAAAATAATTATTAAACAAATGAGATATGGAACTGTTTCACTGAATATCAGTGTGCAGTTCCTTTTTTTATTTTATATATTTTTAGTTAATTAGAATACTCAGTAATGGCTGATAGTACAAATATTATTAAAATAAAGGTATATGATAAATAAAGCAACACATATAAAATACATATAAAAACGGTTACTATATTATCTCTATGTAATATAGTAACCGTTACTTTAAGTTATTCAATTGTTCTTCCTCCAAATCATTACTTTACCTAATTATCTATTCTACAATGAATATAATTATTAATAATGCTTGGTATGTGTTATATTTCCATTGGATTATACCTACCTTTCTCAATTCCTTATAATCTATATTAACATTCTTAATGAATGGTATCGATATATTCTATGTATTAATATATTGTCTGCTAAACTTGTCTTCTTTAATATAATTAATATATGTTGTTATATCGATTTATTAATATGTTTAAGGTCTTGTTTGTTTGTAATTGTATATTAACACTCACTTATGATTTTGTCAACTCTTTTTTTGATTATTTTTAATTTATTTTTAAATTATATTTTACTTTTGCGTGTTATATTAAATTGTTTGAATTGTTTGTGAATTGATTATTATTGTATACACATTTGCGAATAATAAGCCTGTTATCCCGGCCTCTGCGTAATCTGGATAATAGGCGTGTAACTATGCCCGATGACACTATAATATGACTACTTCGTAGTCACTCAGAAGTCTCTTCGAAACTTCTGATGCGTTAAAGAACAACACAAAGTTTATGTTATAATAAAAATCCCAGCTCATACTCACATGGGTTGTATGAACCGGGATTTATACTTGTTTTGATTATTCTAGCTGATATACACCAGCCATATGCTATACATTATTATTACGCTTCTTCTTATGAAATAACTAAAAGATATATTGGTATTATACAAGATGATAAAGACTCGGTGTTTCTGAGTGTTAATTTATAACATATCTATCATTACCCAAATATAAATTTTATTAGTATTCGCTATAAAGTATTATTATTATATGATGATATAAATAATGTAATTGAGCAGAACAAATATTCAAAGGATGCAACATTTTAAGATAAATTGTTGCATCCTTTTGAATTTTTATACTTATATTTTAACAAAAAACAGAGCGGTACATAATGCACCACTCTGTCCTAAATATTATGAAAATAAGAAAATTAAACTGACAATATTAGAAATCTACTTCTGTATCATAGTAGCAGCACTTAAGGAGCTTCTCCATCTCTTCCTGACTTGGCTGACGTGGGTTAGAACCTGTACAAGCATCGCTGATTGCATTAGCTGCTACTTCTGGGAGCTTAGCAAGGAATTCATCTTCTGGAACAATTCCCTGTTCTGCTGGAAGACCACCTTCGCCATAGTTCTTAATGCACTGTGGAATATTAAGCTCATCATTCATCTTACGAAGCATTGCGATTAAGTTATCAATCTTAGCTTCTGTTGTATCACCGCCTAATCCTAAGAAGTCAGCTATGTATGCATAACGCTTAGCTGCTGTCTCATCCTTAGAATTGTACTTGATAACCTTTGGAAGATACATAGCATTAGCTGCACCGTGGATAATATGTCCGCCTTCAAACGCTGCACCTGTCTTATGTGCCATTGAATGAACGATACCAAGTAATGCGTTAGAGAATGCCATACCTGCAAGACACTGTGCATTGTGCATTGCATCTCTCTTTTCCATATCTTCGTTATATGAACCAACAAGGTCGTCCTTAATCATCTTCATAGCATGAAGTGCAAGTGCATCTGTATAATCGCAGTTAGCTGTAGATACATATGCCTCAATGGCGTGTGTCATAGCATCCATACCTGTATGTGCTACAAGCTTCTTAGGCATTGTCTCTGCAAGCTCTGGATCAACAATAGCTACATCTGGTGTAATCTCGAAGTCAGCTAATGGATATTTAATACCTTTCTCATAATCTGTTATAACTGAGAATGCTGTAACTTCTGTAGCTGTACCTGATGTAGATGAGACTGCACAGAAATGAGCTTTCGTACGAAGCTTTGGTAAGCCGAATACCTTGCACATATCCTCAAATGTTGTATCTGGATATTCATATTTAATCCACATAGCCTTGGCTGCATCGATAGGAGAACCACCACCAATAGCTACTATCCAGTCTGGCTGATATTCTTCCATAACCTTTGCACCCTTCATAACTGTATCAACTGAAGGGTCTGATTCGATACCCTCGAATAACTTAACTTCCATTCCAGCTTCCTTAAGATAATCTTCTGCTCTCTGAAGAAATCCGAAACGCTTCATTGAGCCACCACCAACACAGATGATAGCCTTCTTTCCTTTAAGAGTCTTAAGTGCTTCAAGAGCTCCTTTACCATGATATAAATCTCTTGGTAATGTAAAACGTACCATAACCCAATACCTCCTATAAATAAAAATATTAATAAGTGATTCGAATGGATTGTTAATTCTCTAACAATCTTTATATTAATAGTATATACCCCTGTCTTTATTATTTCAAGTAAATATATGATAATTTATTGTATTTTTTATGTATTTATGTATTAATTCACATATTATTTTACTAATCCTAAATTATTCACGGCAATGCCGTAAAAGTGGCTGAAAGGATGAGTTCTACGAGACTCTATATAATATCAGCAAACTGCAGGTGCAGCTGGAATAGCAACTATTAACGAACCTTGCACTATAGGGATTTTATGCCCCCTTTTTTCGGTCAAGAGAGATTAGTTCAAGCTTCATGGATCAAATTTAAAGGTTCAAGATGCAGTTTTTAATTTAGATACTGCTTCGTGAATAATTTAGGATAAATATAATTATACTCCACTTAATTCCTCTCTTTATAAACAATATCCTGCAAAACAAAAGAGCCTCCAATATTCTCCTAATTACAAGGAAATCTATTGAAAGCTCAATTATATTATTTATCTAATTATTAATCTCTAACCATCAACACCTAATCCCATTAAGCATTAAGCATTAACAACTTCTTTAACAGTCTTAACAACATTATCAACTGTAAATCCAAAATGCTCAAACAATGTAGCTGCTGGACCTGAAGCGCCAAAGCCTTCCATAGCGATAACCTTGCCGTCAAGACCTACATACTTGTACCAGCCAAAGTCTGAAAGTGCTTCTACTGCAACTCTCTTTCTAACAGCATTTGGAAGTACACTTTCCTTATATTCTGCTGACTGCTTATCGAAAAGCTCCATACTTGGCATACTTACAACTCTTACATCAATGCCTGATTTCTTAAGTTCTTCCTTGGCATTAACTGCAAGACTTACCTCTGAACCGCTTGCTATGATAATAGCATCTGGAGTTGCTTTATCTGAATCTGCAATAACATAACCACCCTTAAGTGCATCCTTTGATGAACCCTCAATCTGTGGAAGGTTCTGTCTTGTAAGAACAAGTCCTGTTGGTCCACATTCATTTTCTACTGCATACATCCAGGCTGCTGCTGTTTCTGTTCTGTCACAAGGTCTGAATACTGTGAAATCAGGAAGTGAACGGAATGCAGCAAGCTGTTCAATTGGTTCATGTGTTGGTCCATCTTCTCCGACACCAATGCTATCATGTGTGAATACATAAGTAAGTGGAAGCTTCATAAGTGCTGAAAGTCTTGCCATTGGCTTAACATAATCACTGAACACGAAGAATGTTGCAACAAATGCTTTTAAACCGCCGTGAAGTGCAAGTCCATTACCGATTGCCGCCATAGCCTGCTCTCTTACACCAAAATGAAGATTAGTTCCAGCATAATTATCCTTAGAGAAATCACCGGCATCCTTCATATTAGTCTTATTAGATGGTGCAAGATCTGCTGACCCACCTATTAAGTTAGGCATTGCCTTTTTAATCATATTAAGAATAGTTCCGCTTGTGCTTCTTGTAGCTTCTGGCTTATCACCTTTTGCCCAATATTCATCAGAATTGAACAAATCGGACATATCATATCCATCAAAGTAATTATCCCATAATTCTTTCATTTCTGGATACTTCTCCACATATGCAGCAAAAAGTTCATTCCATTTATCCTCTGCCTTTGCCATATTATCAGCAAGTTCCTTGTAATGGTCATATACTTCCTTAGGAACTTCAAAATCACCCTTGCAAGGCCAGTTAATATTTTCCTTAAGGGCAGCCACATTATCAACACCAAGAGGTTCTCCGTGTGCACTTGCCTTGCCCTGCTTAGCTGGACAGCCATAACCAATAAGTGTATTAACCTTAATAAGTGATGGTCTTGTCTTATCAGCCTTAGCTTCCTCTATTGCCTTGCCGATTGCTTCAAGGTCGTTGCCGTCCTCAACTTCTATTGTCTGGAAACCAAATGCCTTAAATCTTGTAACTACATCTTCTGTAAATGCTATATCTGTGCTTCCCTCAATAGATATATTGTTTGAATCATAGAATACAATAAGCTTTGAAAGTCCTAGTGTACCAGCAAGTGAGAAACACTCTGATGAAATACCTTCCATCATACATCCATCTCCACCAAGTACATAAGTATAATGGTCTACAACCGGAAAGCCTTCCTTGTTAAATACTGATGAAAGATGTGCCTCTGCCATTGCCATACCAACTGCCATTGCCATGCCCTGTCCTAATGGACCCGTTGTAGCCTCAACACCTACAGTATGTCCATATTCCGGATGACCCGGTGTGAGTGAACCAAACTGTCTGAAATTCTTAACTTCTTCAAGTGAAAGATTACCTATTCCAAATAAATGGAATAATGAATAAAGAAGCATTGAGCCGTGTCCACCTGATAACACAAATCTATCTCTGTTAACCCAGTCTGGATTGTGTGGATTATAATTCATATGTTTTGCAAATAATTCATAAGCAACAGGTGCTGTTCCAAGTGGTAATCCAGGATGTCCTGAATTAGCTTTCTGTATCGCATCAGCGGATAAAACCCTGATTGCGTTTACTGACATTTCTTCAATATTCATAAGTATCCTCCATTCTTGTGCATATGCACACTATAAGTTATATTTTATTATCAATCTTTAAAATCTGCTTCAACAAGGATGGTAACATCTCCGTTTTCGCTGCGTTTTCTCTTTAAACCGCCAAAGAATCTTTTTGAGCCGCGTTTTTCTGCTTTTACAATTGCGTGATTGATAATTTCCTTAATATCATCCATACGGATATTATCTACATTATTGCGTAATTTATCAATCTTTAAATAAAGTTCCAGCAGCGCATCATCACTGACTTCATACTGGCGTTTTCTTGCAAATTTTCTTGCCATTTCAACCAGTTCATTGACCGTGTACTGTTTTAACACGATGCGATGATTAAACTTCTGTGTCATTTCCGGATTGAAATTGAGCAGTACATTCATTTCTGCATCCGAATCCTCCAGAATAACAATCATACGTTCCGTATCCTGTTCCAGACATTCCAGCATTTCACTCATACGCTTCGGCTGGATTGCCCCCGCACCTTCAACAATCAGTGCGGTGCCTTTTAACTTATTCATCGCCTTTGCCAGTCCACGGTTATTGATACTGTCACCGGTCGTCTTTGCAATCTTACGTGTGTGTTCCGGATACAGGTAATTCACCGCACGCACAATGGCTCTTGCAAGATCAGACTTATCTGAGCTTGAATTACCGGAAATGATAATATTGCCGACCTGCGACGTTGAAATCGCCATTTCCTGTTCAAGG
>ERZ773131.2126-NODE-2126-length-13134-cov-3.880037_pt1 | contig 13134 bp, 9 predicted proteins | sample MGYA00511082_ERZ773131 | MGnify/ENA primary metagenome ERZ773131 (study PRJEB29015, sample SAMEA2737813) | human gut metagenome | biome: human gut; feature: human-associated habitat; material: faeces | place: China | collected 2012 ... | reverse complement strand
TTAAAACAGCTGATTCATCAACAAGTCTATCATTTATAAAGTTGTAAACTGGTGTTTTTTTTATTATTATCAAAAAATCAGCATCCGATGTTGCATTCTTCCAAATCACGAACCTTTTTGATATTGTCTTATTTTATATTATCATATATGATTCTTTGAATAAAAATCTGTCAGTCATCACAGATTTTTATTTCGATGTGTTTCCCAAATGCATTGGCATATTTCTCTAATACTATCAAGGTGGGCACTCTGAAGAAGTTAAACTTTTATAGAAAAAGGGAATAGGGCAAAACCGGATTGAGCAGAATAAACTCAATCCGGTTTTTAGTGTTAAATATTATAATCCTATAATTTCCTAATATCTCAATATTTCTTATTTCTTTTGCAGAAAACAGAATCAGAGCAAATGATAGCTGCCAGAATCAGAGTTGCTGTTGGTTTCGGTGTGGGCGTAGCTGTTGGAGTCACTTCTGGCTTTTTTTCGTCAGCTGACATGGGGTCGTACCCCAATGTACTCTTTGGTGTCTTCTGCGATTTTTTTATAAATCCATTGATCAGTACCGCCTTCTTGCCCGCCTCATAGCAAGCTCCATCTCATATATATTTGTTTCATTGTAGAGCTTTTCTTTTTGCCCGCCAAGCTTGATCGTCCGCAAATAAGATAACCGGGTATTTTGCGTATTTTTAATATAACTAGATTTTATATAGCAATTCTCGGGATTCACAGTCGTATAAAGCAAAGAATCGTTTTCAAGGATCTCCAATGGGCATAAGTTATGTGATGTAAAAATCAATTGTCCCTTAGCTTTATCCTGCATAACTTCCAGGCAGTCTCCCAGTAAATACTCATAAATACCAGAATCCAGCTCGTCTACCACAAGGCAATAAGACTCCCTGTTATAGCAGGCAACTAAATTATTGCAAATAGAAATCAGCTTTTTTATTCCTGCGGATTCATATAATAAACTTTAAAGAGAAAGGGAATAGGAGTTGCTGTCGGAATCGGAGTTGCCGTTGGTTCCGGTGTGGGCGTAGCTGTCGGCTCTGGAGTCACTGTTGGTGTGGGCGTAGCTGTTGGAGTTACTTTTGGCTTTTTTTCGCCAGTACTTTAACCTCACATTTAAAAAACCGTGTTCCAACTCTTGCGTAAATGGATGTCTTTCCTTTGGAACGGGCAATAACGAATCCGCGTGAAGTAACAAGAGCAACTTTTTCATTTTTGGAAATCCAGGATATCTTCTGAGTATTACCATTTAATCTTAAGGGGTAATACTGACCTTCCTCTAGTGTGATAGATTTTTCATTCAGGAAAGGTTGTTCGACTTTAATTGTACAGAAATATTCTCTGCCAGCTGTATCTACCACTGTAATTGTTGCCTTTCCTTTCTTTATACCTTGTATCGTTTTATCTTTAAAAACAAAAACAGTTGAAGGCTTGTCACTGGAAATACTCTTAATAGAAGCGCCCTTTAAAGATAAATTAATGAAATCATTTTTGGCAAGAGTTACTTTTGTCATGCTCAATATTGCCTTAACAGTAACCCTGCATTGCAAAGTTTGTTTCCCTATTGTTGCAGTGATGATAGCTTTTCCGGCATTTTTGCCTGTGACTTTACCTTTTTTGGAAACAGATGCAATATTTTTATCAGATGAAGACCATTTTACAGCTTTGTTCGTACCTGATACTTTTAAAGTGGTGCTTTTTCCTGAAAACAATGAAATCACAGTTTTGCTAAGCTTTGGAGTCGCCGCTCTTACTGATAATGAATCAAAGGATATGGCCGATGACAAAATCAAGGCAATGGCCAGGAATATGCTTAGTGTTTTTTTTTAATTTTTCATGCGTCCTCCTTATTTTATAAATGACGTGTTATTCTTTAAGTATCTTTACAGTAGAAATATTTGTAAGAAACAGAAGCTATTTCTTTGTCTTGAATTTCTTCATTGTGGAATATGGACTGTAAACTCTGGATTTATCCTTGGAGGTCTTATTCCAGGAACGTACTGTCACATACCAGGTGCCTTTCTTTATGTTTGTAAAGGTTACAGTTACGGTATTTTTGCCTTCTGTACGTTTCACATATTTCTTAACCGGATATTTCTCACCTGCGGAAGTCTTGTATTTGGTTCCAAGCAGGATTTCATAACCTGTAGCATTTTTGCATTTTGTGTAAGTAACAGTCACTGTGTTTCCTTTTACAGTAATATCCCTGATCTTTGGCTGCTGTGATGTAACAACTGTAATCTTGATCTTTTTAACCTTTGTCCAGGAACCATAGACCTTATTGCCCTGTGCATCCAGAACCCAGCTTCGGGCTGCCACATACCAGGTACCTTTTGCCAGATATCTAAAAGATGCCTGTGGCTTGCCGGTTGAGGAAACTGTTTTGCTGAATTTGCCGGTCCGGAGCATATTTGATTTCTTGCTGATCACGAAGTCATAACCCTGAGCACCTGCACATCCCTTGGCAAGTTTGACAGTAAGCTTGTTTCTGTCAATGGAATGGCTAGAAATCTTTGCGTCAGCAGGTCGCAGGTATGCACCGTTTTCATCTGTGATACTTCCGTCTGTGTGAATAACTCTGCCATTGAGAGATTCTGTACCAAATGCTATGAAATAATCCTGTCCTTTGGAAAGGGTAAAGTCAGCATATGGAATACTGCGCTCAAATGCACCGCCTACAGTTACGGTCTGGATGCACTGCAGAACCCCATTCTCAACATCATACCAGAACAGATTTGCCATAAGTCCTGCACAGGAGGCATCGGCCTTTACGGAAAGCACAGAAGGGAAATCGAAAGCTCCGCTTCTTCCAAGATGGAAACCGAAATCATTCTGGTTTGTGGAGATCAGGCTGTATAATGCTGCCGGGATATATTCTGCTGTGTTTGTAACAGAAAGATCGGTATCTACAGGTGTTTCTGCTGTAATGGAAGTACCGTTGATCTTCCAGATGAAACCATTCTCCATATCAAGGTTCAGGGAAATATCTTTGCCTTTTATTTCGGATAAAACAGTGGCAGGAAGTACCTTGGCACCATTCAGGGTAATGGAAATGGTATCTTTTTCTTGGGAATCCCTGATCAGATCATTGACAGCATCCCAGCCTTTCTTCTGGAAACTTCCCTCAATGTAAGGTTCCCCGTCACCAAGTTTACCGAGATTTTTTGTATCCTGATGTTTGCAACGCTTACAGGTGTAAGTTATGATTCCGTCAGTTTCGGCAGTTGGCTCTGTAGTGATAACACCGTTATCATAGTCATGTCCATATGCAGGAATCGTGGAGCCGTAATAAATGGTTCTCTTGCAGTCGTTACAATAGGTATCTCCGCTGTAACCGTTTGAAGTACAGGATGGAGAGGAGTAGTAGCGTCCCACGGTATTTTTGTGTTCACATTCATTTCTGATGATTGTGTAAGTGAAAGTTTCTTTTTCGTAATTTCCCTTATCACTGCCATTATAAATTGCGGTAGCAGAATTATTTCCAACCTGTAAATCATTATCTGCATCGTTTGCCTGCCACTTCCAGTTTTGAGGAAGAGAATTAGGATCAATATCTTTTACTTTCTTACAGGACCATGGAACGGAGATTGTGTCTATTGATGGAAAATTTGGTGTTGAGGTTGCTCGCTTGATGATTGCTTGATATTCTTTTGAAGTCCAGGTATCATCATTGGAATTGGAATTGAAATTGGATATCCGTATAAAAATTTTAGTATTTTCTGCTTCCCTTACCGTACTTACAGTAGGAATATTATCGTTAGAATTCAAAATATACCATGTTTGTCCATTATCAACACTGTATTTAATAATACTATTTGGTGGAATTGTACTTTCTTCAATACTGATAACTGGATGAGGATTTCCATCATACTCATCTGTATATGTAGTAATTGTAGGGGTAAAATTAATAGCAAATTTCCAATTGTCGTTTGTTAAATAACCAGAATATGCATTGTAAAAATCGCCCTCTTCTACAGCAGTAATCTTTACAATATAAGTACCAACATCTTTAGGCACGGTTATCTCGTTTGTCGGATCATTTTCCTTGAAATATTTTACACTGAAGTTTCCTACACCTTTAATGTTGTTCTTCGTAGTGATGTTAGGAGAGTGTGTGTTTCCATCATAAGTAAACTCAGAACCGTTAAATTCAAAAATATCACTGGTAACATCACGTTTACCTTCACTAAATGTCCCTGAATTTGAATTAAAGATATAACTTTTAGTCTCTTTTCCAACAGTTATAAGATGATCTTCTCCGGTTAGCCATGCATATAGATTTTTATTCGTAGGTTCAACCGCTGTATGATTATATGGTTTCCATTCTTCATTATCTATAACTACTAATTCAGTTTCTGTATTAGGAATAACGCAGAGATACACTTCAGGGCTTTTGGGGTCGTAGCTACCAGAGCTATCCAAATTCTGGTGAGGAGTGCAACCAACTTGTGCATTTACAGAACCGCCACTAATGGTAATATTCTTGCAAGATCCGTAAAGACCGCCACCAATTCCGGCACCACTCGTGGAACTAGCAGTTACAGAACCACTATTAATAGTAATATTATTGCAAGATCCGTAATTGCCGCTACCAATTCCGGCACCATACCCAATCCCATCACTACTAGCTTTTAAGATTCCTGTAGTAGTGTCTGAAGCACTGGTTATTATGAGCTGAGCTTCGTTATCTTTCTGTAAACCAGCAGAGAATTGCTTAGTTGTTATAAGGTTATTTGTGCCTGTTAAATATATAGTAACTTTAGCATTAACAGTATCATCTATTTTCAGTGCCGGACCAACAGATGTTTTGATATTTACGTTATCAAGATAAATATTGATGTTGGCTTCCGCTGAAATATTCTTTCCATCAACCACAATTCTATTTGACGTTTCCAGACTTTCCTTGCATGTGAATTTGTAATCTCCTGCCGAAATTATAGTATAAACTCCGCCCGCAATATTATTAGTTAAATCAATTACTCCATTTTGTGCATTTTCCGCAGCAGCCATTGCCTCATCGGGGGTATCGTTAAATTCAGGAATCTCCTCTGAACTGAATACAGACAGTTCCTCATCTGTCTCTCCTGCTGCTTCCTGCTCCTCATTGGTAAAAATCTCCGGAGTTTCTTCCTCAGACACTACCTCCGGAGTTCCGGAAGTAAATTCCCCCGCAAATATGGTCTGGGGGGGCATATTGGTGGAACACAGTGCAAGTGCCAGAATCCCGGCTAATAACTTTTTCTTCATACATTCACCTCTCCTTTCTTTATACATGATCTTCTGCATCCTGACTCTTTTGTCCTCTTTTTCTGAATTTGATACATAATGCGGTAATCACGACTGCCACAGTAAAGGAAATGACAGCCACCAACACATAACCGCCTGCGTCCTCATGCAGCAGGATTGTACCGTACATTCCCGTAACGTTTATTGGCTTGTTTTGCATTATCCCCATTGCTCCCACGAGAGACAGGAATAACAGGGTACACAGAACAGACAGCCGGCAGACTGTGCGCCGCTCCTGGCGGCGGTGGTATTCATGCATTCGCTTTTTTACCAATTCAATACGCTTTTCTGTATCATACATACCTTCCATCCTCCTTTCATAAAAAAGTCCTAAAAAGTCTTTCACTTATATAGGTACAAAAAAAGCGAAAAACTCTCACCTGAAAATCAAATTTTTTCAAAAAAATTTGAGAGCTGCCGAAACAGCTCCCAAAAGCGAAAAATCAGGTTATATTATTGTATTGAACTGCGGAAGATCAGTTTTCCCGCTGCCAGGATCAGTACAGGCAGCAGATAAGCAATATACTGTGCTGCACCACCATAGGCGATCAGAAGATTATAAATTGCGTGAAAGGTGATTGCTGCTCCCAGCAGACCGCAGGTTCCGGCAATCTTCAGCCATGTTCTCTGCCACACATATGCAAGTCCACCGCCGACAATGGCCCCACAGATCACATGCATGGCTCCTGTCCCAATACCACGGAAGAAAATAAAAGAAAAATGTCCGGCTCCGTTTTGGATCAGATAGCAGACATTCTCAAATGTGGCAAAGGAAAGAGCTGTGATCACAGCGGCATTTTTGATCTGCTCTGCTTTTGGCTCAAATATCAGCAGATAAAAGAGCAATGGCAGAAGTTTCATCACTTCCTCCACCACCGGGGCGATCTCTGTGGTAGCTGCAAAGGTGCCCGCTCTGTAAAGTGCAGCGAAAAAGGTGTTGATGTATGCGGAAAGTAGACAGACACCCATCCCGGCAAAGCAGAACAGAAAGAATTTTCTCTGCCGCTTTCCCATACACAGCGCGGCAATCAGCAGGGGCGAAGCCATGCAAAGAAATACATTTTCAATATATGTCATGCCTGCACCGCCTTTCCTGTGGCTGGCAGCAGCGCAAACAGGCTGCCTGTAAGCAGAAGATCAAACCAGCAATAGGGAGCGGAAATGGAATAGCCCGGCCACAGGCAGCCAGAGATCCAAAGAGCATACTCCACCGCCACATAGCACAGCACCTCAATGTGAAAATACCGCATCTTACACGCTGTTCCTGTCTGTATCTGCGCATAAGCAAGACCCCGGATAGAATGATAAGAAACAACGATCATCATGCCACACCAGAGTAGATTGGAGAGAACATCCCCAAAAGTACAGTAAAATACACAAAGCGGAACGCCGATCAGAGGAGCTATCAGAGATTTCCGTGTCGAAAAGTCTCTTTCCTCTGCAGAGGAAAGGGTGTATTGCAGAAGATAAAGGAAAATCACGCTGGCTATCCAGCCGAACTCTGACACATAAAAGACCTGCGGCGTTTCAGAAAACAAAAGCAGATACAGCGTCCAGTAAAGAGAGCCAAGGGCAAAGCAGCCGTAAAAGCAGGTCAGCAGGAAATATGTCTGTTTTCGACCTTTCAGATACCGAATACCACTCATACAAAAGCCCAACAGGGTAACAGCGAATTGAAAAAGGTTACTGATCAGCTCCATCCCCATTGTCCTCCTTTTGTTTCTCCGTCTGCTCCTCTTTGTTCAGCTGATGGATGCGAAAACACAGAATAGTCACGCACGCGCCGAGGATAAAAGCCAGCAGTCCGATCACCATATATCCCAATGCGGTGCTGCCGCCCAAAATTGTTGCCGCAGTTTCAAAGCCTGAAGAAGTACCGGGTTCGACCCGCCCGATAATACCGGGCATGGCAAAGGAAACCCCAACAATCACTGCAAAGCATGCCGCTATGCAAACAGCGGAAACAATCCGTCTGCGCCGCAGTCTCTGCTGTTGTTCTTTTTTTGCAATACGCCGTTTTACTTCCGCAATCCGTTCCTCATCTTTCAGCATTTGTAATACCCTCCCGTTTCAATAATCCGCGTAAACGCTCTTTCCCCCGGTACACCATATTTGTAATCTGCTTTACACTTTTCCCCATAACCTCAGCGGCCTGTTGATAGCTCATGCCCTCAAAATAGGTCAGATAAAGAGCCTCCCTATAATCTGGATTTAACTCGTCCATGCAGAGATGCAGGATCTGATTTCGTTCCTTTGTGCGGATGACCTCCTCCACCAGTGTCTGCACCTCCGGTTCTCTGGTCAGGTCGTCAAGACTGAAGATAATCCGCCGTCTGCTTTTGTGGCGTAAAGCCATGTGCCGCGCCGCTTTATAGAGATAAGCCTTAAAACATCCATCCCGGATGCGGGGCTTTTTCATAAACAGCCAGGAAAAGGTTTCCATCATTAAATCCTCCGCTTCGTGGACGTCATGCAGATAACCATCAATGTATAAGGTCAGCGGATCACCGTATTTTTTTATCAACAGTTCAAGTCCTGTCTCATCACCGCCCAGATATTGCCCATAAAGTTCTTCATCAGTGACCATATCGTTCTTCCTTTCCAAGTATTACTCCTCTATTGTCAGATGAAAGCTCCAGGTTCGTGAATCATTTTTGTCTGCGAAGACATACAACATGTCAGGAGAAATCCCTGACAAAAAAATAACCAGAGCCTAAGCTCTGGTTAAATTCTCACTATTTTGTAGCAGCCAGTACGGGAATCGAACCCGTGTTTTCGCCGTGAGAGGGCGACGTCTTAACCCCTTGACCAACTGGCCATTTGTTTATCTGTCGTTCGCTCTTCGCTGTCGACTCGTTTAATATACACCATCTTTTTCTAAAATGCAAGTACTTTTTTAAAAAAATTTCAATTTTTTTATTTTTCTCGAATTTTTCGTTCAAAAAGCCCTGTATTTATGCGGTTTTTGCCACAAAAAAAATTTTTATTTTTTTGTCCCAGAGAAGAAATGCCATGACAGTTCTACCGCTTTCCATGGCATTTCCCAGTTATTTATTTCTGTTTCTGACTGTTTTTTATTCCTCTATATCCTCCGCAGGCTCTGCCGGAATGAATACGCGGGATTTCTTTTCTTCGTGTTTATGAAGTGCTGCTTTCTCAGTTGCCTCAATACAGAATTCCATCTGAGAGTTAATCTGTGCTTTGCCTCGTTTATCCGGCTTCACATAAGTTCCATCCGACTGCAGGATATGAGCTTTTACATTATCCTTAAACTCCAGATCAAGTACGTGTTCCAGCTCTTTCTTAATCTTCTCATCTTCCACAGGGAAAACAATCTCTACCCTGCGGTCAAGGTTACGCGGCATCCAGTCCGCACTTCCCATATAGATTTCCGGGTTTCCGCCGTTTTCAAAATAGAAAATACGGCTATGCTCCAGAAATTCCCCTACAATAGAACGGACATGAATATTTTCACTGATTCCCGGCACTCCTACTTTCAGACAGCAGATCCCCCTTACCAGAAGCTCCACCTGAACTCCGCAGGAAGATGCATAATACAATCCTGCAATAATCTTCGGATCACAGAGGGAATTCATCTTTGCGCGGATCAACGCCGGAAGTCCTTTCTTTGCATTCTCCGCCTCACGTTCGATCAGGCTTAAGAATCTGTCCTTCATCCAGATTGGTGCTACGATCAGCTTATTCCAGCTTTTCGGTTCAGAATATCCGGAGAGCATGTTAAATACTGCTGTTGCATCTTCACCAAAACGTTCATCGCAGGTAAAGATACCGCAGTCTGTATAGAGTTTGGCAGTGGAATCATTGTAGTTTCCGGTTGCCAGATGCACATAACGGCGGATTCCTGTCTCTTCCCTGCGCACAATCAGTGTGATCTTGCTGTGTGTCTTAAGGCCTACCAGACCATAAATTACATGACATCCTGCCTTCTCCAGCTTCTTCGCCCATACAATATTATTTTCTTCATCAAAACGTGCTTTCAGCTCTACCAGCACGGAAACCTGTTTGCCGTTTTCTGCTGCCTGCGCAAGGGCAGCAATGATCGGTGAATTGCCGCTGACACGATACAGAGTCTGTTTAATAGCCAGAACATCCGGATCTTTTGCTGCCTGACGTACGAAATTTACAACAGGATCGAAGCTCATATAAGGATGATGCAGGAATACATCGCCCTCACGTATCACCTGGAAAATATCCTTCTCATTCTGAAATTCCGGTACAGGTGCCGGCTGATATCTCGGTGTCTTGTAAGCATCAAAGCCATCCGCGCCATATACTTTCATAAGCATGGTAAGATCCAGAGGTCCGTTTATCTCAAAAATATCTGCCTCTTTGATGTCAAATTCCGTTTTCAGAATCTTCAGCAGGCGTTCATCCATCTTATCCTCTACTTCCAGACGGATAACCTCACCCCACTGACGTTTCTTTAACTGGCGCTGGATCTCCACCAGCAGATCCTCTGCCTCATCTTCATCGATGGTAAGATCCGCATTACGCATAATACGGTAAGGATGGGCACATATCACATCATAACTCAGGAAAAGTTTGTCAATATTTCTTTCAATAATCTCTTCTAGCAGGATCACTGTGGTATCTCCATCCTTCTTTGACGGAATCTGCACCACCCTTGGAAGCACAGACGGAACCTGCACTGTAGCAAACAGAAGTTCTCCTGCTTTATCCTTTTTGTTGAGTTTATCACTCTTCTCCTTCTTGGAGATCAGGGCACCGATATTTAATGTCTTGTTTCTGATCAGCGGAAACGGTCTGGAAGAATCCATCGCCATCGGTGTAAGTACAGGATATACATTATCCTCAAAGTATCTGTCTACAAATGCACTCTGTGCTTCTGTAAGATTCTCATGGGCTGCCACCAGGTGCATTCCGGCTTTCTCAAGCGCAGGGATCAGAGAACGGTTCAGTGTATTATACTGTACATGAACCAGTTCATGGGTACGGACACTGATTTCTTTTAACTGCTCCTTGGCTGTCATTCCTGCAATGTCTGTTTTATGATATCCTGCATGTACCTGATCCTTAAGAGACGCCACACGCACCATAAAGAATTCATCCAGATTGGATGCGGTAATGCTTAAGAACTTCAGTCTGTCAAACAAAGGAAGATTTTTATCTCTTGCTTCACTCAGAACACGCTCATCAAATTTGAGCCAGCTCAGCTCGCGATTCACGAAATATTCTTTCTTTTCAAATTTTTCAAAGTCCATAAGTTCATCCTCCTTTACGCTCTGCCCTTGCGTCTGAGAACCAGACGAATGCCAAATACTTCTTCAAAAAATGCCTCTTTATCTTTCAGCAGTCCCAGTTCCAGGGAAATGTCCTGTGCAGAATCCACGATCATCTGCAGTTCTCTGTCTTTGAGCACTGCTTTGATTCCTTTTACTTTCTGATAATGACTTCTGTCCATGGCATTCGCCAAACGAAGGATTGCAGTCATCTTTGCCACCTTGATATAGCTCTCTCTGTCAATAGCGATTCCCATACTGTAAAGTTCATCGTAATAAACAAACGCAGAATTATTGAATCTGACCGCACATGCGATCATCTGGCGTTCCAGAGAGGACAGCCCAATGATATCTGTAGACATAATGATCTGATAGGAACACTCGGAAACCTTTTCCATACTGATATATTTGCCACAGTCATGAAGTAGTGCCGCGATCTGCAATAACAGACGTTCTCTTGCTCCCATACCATGAACCTTCTTCATACTGTCAAAGATATTCAGGCAAAGATTCATAGTTCCCTGGATATGGCTCTTACTGCTGGAATAGCGTTTCGCAATGTTCTTTGATGTAACCAGAATGTCATTTTCAAAATTGTGGACACTTTTGAGAAATTTTTTCTTCTCCGCAAAATCATAGGCAATTCCATCCAGCAGGGAAACACCTGGTGCCCAGAGAGACTCTGCATTAAAAATATCAATAAAATTTCTGCACACTACCATGGTCGGCACAACAAGGGATGCATATTCCGGATCAATCTCCATCTCCTGTGCCAATAAGTCAACAGATTTTCCAACTGTATCCTCATAGCGTTTCATAAATTCTTCTCTTGTAATGATCCTGTCTTCCATTTCCTCCTGGAAGATCATATCTGTAATAAAATCTCCCATCAGGATCACATTCCTGATCTCCTTATCCTTCAGATACAGACGCTGAAAGCTCATCAGGTCATTTCGGATAAATTCCTCAACCAGCTTGTCATAATGAATGGTTGTTTTCTCCAGTTCCTGCAGACGCTGGCGGATTCTTAAACTTCCCATTTTAAGTCCCTGAGTAGTGACCAGAGCATCCTTGTCAAAGAGGGAAACCTGAAGGCTGCCGCCGCCCACATCCAGGATCGCGGTGCCTTTCTGGATCATCTTTTTGAATCCCTTTTCTATAGCAGCAATTGATTTGTACCCAAGGAAATGCTGTTCTGCACTGCTTAATATTTCTATTTTCATTCCTGTACGCTGATAGATCTGTTCAATGATCAGCAGCGGATTCACAAGTTCTCTGAATGCACTGGTGCCGCAGGCACGATACTCTTCCACCCCAAAGTCCTGCATCAGCCTCTTAAAGTCGTTCAACACCTCACATAAAACATTCAGCATTTCTGAATCGATCTTTCCGTCAGAATAGACACCCTTTCCGATTTCCAGACTGTATCTGACATCATTCAGTTCACGAAAACCAATTCTTTTTGACATCTCAAAGATCTTCATGCTGACTTCATAAGATCCGATGTCAATAGCTGCAAATGTCATGACTGCCATATGCGTTCCCCCTTTACCATTCATCTATTTGCTTTTTTATTCCTTCTCCACACCCAGCAGATGGTCGATAAACTGCTGTGCAGTTCGTCCTGTAAGTCCTCCATGGGAAAGCTCCCACTTATTTGCTTCCAGAAGCAGTTCGTCCTCCGGCATGGTAATTCCGTTTCTCTCTGCGAGAGCTTTCACAATTGTCTGGAATTCTTTTTTGCTCGGTGCACCATAATAAATACGGACACCAAAACGATAAACCAGTGAAAGCTTCTCCTGCACTGTATCGGAGGAATGCAGATCGTCATCATCCATGATCTCCAGCTTGTCACTGGATTTCTCTCTTACCAGATGTCTTCTGTTACTTGTTGCATAGATCAGGATATTGTCCGGCTTCTTCTCCAGACCACCCTCGATCACTGCCTTCAGATATTTATATTCGATTTCAAATTCCTCGAATGACAGATCATCCATATAGATAATGAATTTATAGTTTCTGTTCTTGATCTGGGCGATCACATCATTCAGATCCTGAAACTGATGCTTATACACCTCGATAATACGAAGTCCCTCATCATAATAACGGTTCAGGATTCCCTTGATACTTGAGGATTTACCTGTACCCGCATCACCAAAAAGCAGACAGTTGTTTGCTTTTCTTCCCTGCACAAAAGCTTCGGTATTTTCGATCAGTTTCTTCTTTGCCAGCTCATAACCTACCAGGTCATCCAGGTGTACGTGTGCGATCTTGGTGATCGGCACGATCTGTGCACTCTCATCTGTATGCTCAATCCGGAATGCTTTGTGAAGTCCCAGTTTTCCAACGCCGAATTCCTTATAAAATCCTGTTATTTTCTCTTTGAAGTCCTGTGCGTCTTCTGCTTCTGCGAGGCTCTTTGCCAGATCACAGATACGGTCACGGATACGCTTGTTAAATACATTACCGTGACTGCTGTCTCCTGCATATTCTTTGATCATGGATATGCAATCCACGCCAAATGCCTCTTCCATCTTTCTAAAATCATAATCAAATAATTCTTTGAATATCTCAAAATCATGC
>ERZ773131.2125-NODE-2125-length-13135-cov-4.024465_pt1 | contig 13135 bp, 7 predicted proteins | sample MGYA00511082_ERZ773131 | MGnify/ENA primary metagenome ERZ773131 (study PRJEB29015, sample SAMEA2737813) | human gut metagenome | biome: human gut; feature: human-associated habitat; material: faeces | place: China | collected 2012 ... | reverse complement strand
TACGGTCAAAACCTGTGGAGGAAGAACTGTTGCTTAACTGGTAACCCATGTGGAATTCCGAAAAATCGTGAGCATTGAGATTATCGGAGTACGGATTTAGAGCCAGTGCTCTGGAATATGGTCCATAGTAATATTTCTTACCGATAAGGACGTATGCCCGAACTTTATATAATGGATTTACGGAGCCGAATGGCACTGGTTCATAATATGCATAGTATTCCTCTGAATCAGGACCGTTTGGTGTATCTGAAATTTTACAGTATTTACTGTTCTGATCGTCTGCACGATAAATAAAGTAGCCGGTGACATAAGGCTGGTGTTTCCATTTTACTGTGACGCCGCCATCCTGCTCAGTGACAGAAGTCAGGCTGACCTTTGGAATTGCAGTCTGGCAGACGTATCCGGTGGAGCTGTAATCACCCAGAGAAATTTTGCTGCCAAGCTTACGGTATGGGCGGACTGCATAATCATAGACTGTTTTGGAAACAGCAGTTTCGTCTGTGTAATACAACCCGGAAAATTCAATATCTCCCAGTTTTGTCCATTTGGAGATACCTTTCCTGCGGCGGTAGATGCGATAGCCATCGGCACCCGGAACTTCGTTCCACATAAGATTTATGACAACATTTTTTGGGGGCTTTTTAACCGCAGGGCGTTTGAGTTTTGCTGTACCGGTCAGGCCTTTGGTGTTATATTTACTGTAGATTTTCTTACCGTTCCGGAAAGTGTAGGACTGCACTGTATACAGGTAGGATTTCTTGATCAGTCCGGTACTGTCTGTATAGGAGGTACGGGAAGAGGAAACTGTTGCGATTGCTTTCCATGAAGCCTCTGATTTATTCTTTTCTCTGCGGAGAATCCGGTATCCACTGACATTCTTTGCTTTTTTCCAGGTGATGGTAACCTCATGAGTGGATTTGATTTTTTTTAATGACGGTTTTTCAGGAGTGACAGGAGTTCCTGATTCAATGTTTATGGTCATCCGGCAGGTTCCGAGAATCTGCCATGTATTGGTATCCATAATGGAAAAAGATGCTTCCGTCATGGTTACGGCAGGACTTAAAAGAGTAAAGAAGTCATCTCCGGGTGTGTACAGAAGTTCATCGCCTGCGAGGATTGCTGCCGGTGTATCCAGCTGCTGATGGAAATTTCCCAGTTGGTCGAACGAAATTTTTCCTGCCTGATCAGCATTGACGGTGCATGTATGCTGCGGAAAGAACAGGTTATCCTTCAAAGCAGTGCAGCCTGTGGTATCAACGCTGACCAGAGAATTAAAGCGGCAGTCAAGGCTGGAAAGTGACGTAAGTCCGGTTATATTTAATGAGGAAAGGCTGTTGTTACACAGATGAACAGATTCCAGGCTTTTGTTGGAGGTAAGGTTCAGAGAACGGATACCTGTTCCAATACAGATCAGTTTGGTAAGTTCCGGATTTCTGCTGAGATCCAGTTCGGTGATTTGAGGAAGATCCGTACATCTCAGACTTTTCAGTCCTGTAAAATAGGCCAGATCTGAAGAAAATAACGGAAAATCTTCGTCAAAGGAAAGGGAAGAAACTTCCTTCAGATATTCGCGGGAAAGCATATGATCGTCTGTCAGTGGATAGTTCTGCTGCATTTGCTGAAACAATGCAGGTGATCGGAAATCATTTTCAAGCAGATATCCAATGTAAATGATCTGTGTGCCATATTGTTCTGTGCCGGCACTGGTAAATCTGCGGCGGATTTTTACAGGGTTTAATTTATTAATAGCAGTCAGCCGGTAAGAGGTGTCGATCATGCCATTTTCCATTATGGTGATATCTTCAGGTGAAGCGAACTGAGACAGATCATAAAATTCCATAGGAGTGCGGATCACGTTATCATTACAGATCAGTTCCTCGGGAAAGCAGCCGCGAAGATCAGGCTCCAACAGCTTATTGTCGGAACAGTTCAGTTTCTTCAGTGATAAAAAACCGGAGAGGTTCAGTTTAGTGAGAAGATTATTCTGGCAGTAAAGGGTATTCAGTGATCTGGTGTCCGGCAGTTTCAGAGTCTGTATACTGTTGGAAGAACAGTCCAGATATTTCAAACCGGAAAGACGGCTTAAGTTCAGGGTATCCAGGAGATTGCCGGAACAGATAAGCTTTTCCAGTGATGGCATAGATGCAGGTTTAAGAGTGCGCAGATTACAGTTGCTGCAATCCAGTTCTTTCAGTCTGGAAAAACGGGAGAAATCAAAATCATCAAGAACAACAGAAGAGATGTTTAATTTCTCCACAGAAGAACTTTTGGGAAGACTGATGGAACTGTTGCTCCCACAGTTGTTAAAGGAGATGTCAAGATCTTTCAGTTTTTTGCATGAGGAGAGATCCAGACTGAGCAGATTGTTGTGCGAGCAGTTCAGAGATTTCAGAACTGTGTTGGCTGATACATCGAGAAACAGCAGTTCATTGTCAGAACAGTCCAGGGTTTTCAGATTATAAAAATATTCGATGCCTTCCAGGGAATCGACTGACATGGAAGGAATACTGATTTCTGTGCACATGGAGATTTCCTCGTCAGAGAGAAGCCCGTTGCGATCTGTATCAATGTTTTCGGAAATCCATTTTTGGAAAACAGGGTCTGCAAATCCACTGTCAGCAGTGATCGGAATGGAATTTCCGGAAGCAGATATATCTGCAGTGTCTTTGGCGTATGTTGCTTCATCAGGAGTGATTTCGTCAGAAAATGCCGGATCGTCGGGCAGTTCAACCGGAAATACCGGATCATCGACCGATTCATCCGAAAATACCGGATCATCGGGTGCTTCATCCGAAAATGCCCATGGTGTCTGAATATTGGTAAGGGTTAGAAGTGAGCATAGAATAAAAACCGGAAATTTTTTCTTTTTCATTATGTAAGCCCTCCTTGTTTTGAATATTTGGGTGTATATGGATTTTCTGATACAGTGATCCGGGACAGAATAGATTCTGGCCACAAATATAATCTTTATATCCAGTATACAGTTGGAACAAGGAGATGTCTATTAACTATTGGTTAGAAGTTATCCTGAGAGGTGTTTTGGTGTTACTGTGAACGGAGTGAACAGTAACATTTTGGTAAAATAATTATAGCAATTCCATAAAATACCGGAATTGCTATAATTGTTCTTTGATCTTAATCAATTTTTTCCATTGAATCTTTTGCATTCTGAAGCACTGTGTCAAAAGCAACTGCGGCTTTTGCATATTCTTCATCGCTTTCGATGTTGGAAAGCATCGGATCACCGCTCTCAGTACGGGCAAATGCGTAGAGGTAAACCTCGCCGCTTTCATTCTGACCGTTCTCATCAAGTGGGAGAAGTGCGATATATTCCTTCGCATCTACCGGGAAAACGGTGAGGATCGCACATTCTACCTCTGTATCGTCTTCCATGGTAAGGGTGATTGTCTTGTGGTTTTCAACAGGATCGCATCCGCCGGCTGAACTGCATCCACCACCGCAGGAAGCGCAGTCACTCGGGTTACATCCGCCAGCTGTAAATTCGTCACTCATTTTATATTCCTCATTCTTTCTTATTTATCAGGGACTATGTTTATCTGATGTCAGTTCATTGTAGCAGAAACCGGAAAAAAATGCAATGAGCAGAAACCGGAGAAAAAGAGGTTTTTTACAGTCATGAAACGTGCTATAATAGACCAGAAGCGTTCAGGGGAGAATCGTTAGCAAATGCTGAACAGGGCTAATAAGAAAACAAAGGGGATCAGTTGATTATGAAATTAATCTCATGGAATGTAAATGGTATACGTGCATGCATTGGCAAAGGGTTTGAAGAGAGCTTTGCAGCACTTGATGCGGATATTTTCTGCCTGCAGGAAACGAAATGCCAGCAGGGGCAGGTGAAGCTGGAACTTCCGGGATATTATCAGTATTGGAATTATGCCAACAGACGGGGATATTCCGGAACTGCTGTTTTTACAAAGAAAGAGCCACTGTCTGTGGCGTATGGAATTGGAATTGAGGAACATGACAAAGAAGGGCGTGTGATCACCCTGGAATATGAAAAATTTTATCTGGTGACTGTATATACACCAAATTCCCAGAGTGAACTGCGCAGACTGGAATACCGTATGCACTGGGAAGAGGATTTTCTGGCATACTTGTTGAAATTGCAGGAAAGTAAGCCTGTGATCTGCTGCGGGGATTTCAATGTGGCACATCAGGAGATCGACCTGAAGAATCCTAAGACCAACCGGAAAAATGCCGGATTTACAGATGAAGAGAGAGCATGCTTTGGTAAGGTGCTGGAGAGTGGATTTATCGATACATTCCGTTATTTTTATCCGGATGTAGAGGGCAGATATTCCTGGTGGTCTTACAGATTTAAAGCAAGAGAGAAGAATGCAGGGTGGAGAATTGACTATTTTATCACGTCTCCACAGTTGAAGGATAAGCTTGAAGGCGCAGAAATCCATTCTGAAATTATGGGTTCCGATCATTGTCCGGTAGAACTTCAGATTACATTATAGCGTTGTATAGTGTTTCTGAAAAGTGTAATGAGCAACAAGAAAAAATATGAAGGAGAGAAAGAGATGGCTGAGAGCAGAAAGATGAAAACAGAAAAGGGGCTGGCTCTTGTGCCTGGTGCAAATCCGTTGGCAGATGGCTGTAATTTTGCAGTTGAGGTATCGGAAGACAGCAGAGCATCTCTGATTCTCTACAAAAAGAGATCAGCAAAACCTTATGTGGAGATTCCTTTTACAGAAGAAAACAGAACCGGAAATGTATATGCAATGTATATTCCGGATTTTAATCTGAAAGAGTACGAGTACAATTTTCTGATAAATGGAAAGGTGTATACTGATCCCTGTGCGTACAGGATTCTGGGACGGGAACGCTTTGGTGCAGAGGTGGGTACGAATCCGCACAAAGTCAGGGGAGGATTTCTTAAAAAAGAAGTTTTTGACTGGGAGAACGACAAAAATCCGGCTATTCCATATCACGAAATGATCCTTTATAAACTGCATGTGCGCGGATATACAAAAGCGAATCGGACGATAACCGGTACAAAGGGAACTTTTCAGGCACTGGAGGAAATGATCCCGTACTGGAAAGAGCTTGGTATCAATACAATTGAACTGATGCCTGCATATGAATTTATGGAAAGCGGTACCTGTAAGAATTCTGAATCTGAGAAAATGGTATCTGAGAAGCATATACAGGGACGTGTTAATTTCTGGGGATATATGTATGGCTATTATTTTGCACCCAAGAGATCTTACTGTGCAACAGATGATCCGGAGAAAGAGTTTAAAACATTCATTAAAAAACTGCATCAGGTCGGAATTGCCTGTATCATGGAAATGTATTTTCCACGAGAATGTAATCCTGTGACAGTACTCAGGGCATTGCAGTTCTGGAAGCTTTACTATCATGTAGACGGATTTCATGTATTGGGTGAGGGAGTTTCTGCCAAATTGCTGATGCATGACGGGGTTTTAAGTGATACCCGGCTGATGTTTCACGATTTTGATGAGAGCCAGATCCGGAAAAAGAAGAAACCGGAAGACAAATGTATTGCACAGTATAATCCGGGATTTTTGCAGGATATGCGCCGTTTTCTGAAAAGTGACGAGGATATGGTCTCAGCGGCTGCTTACCATATCAGAAGGAATCCAAATATCTATGCAGTCATTAATTATATGGCCTGTCAGGATGGCTTTACCATGAATGATATGGTGACCTATAATTACAGACATAATGAAGCAAATCAGGAGAATAATCACGATGGCAGCAGTTATAATTATTCCTGGAACTGTGGCGTGGAAGGGCCAAGCAGAAGGCTGCAGATCAGACAGATGAGAGAACGTCAGATCAGAAATGCTTTTCTTATGGTGCTGCTCAGTCAGGGTGTTCCTATGATCTATGGCGGGGATGAGTTTGGAAATTCACAGAACGGAAATAATAATGCCTATTGTCAGGATAATCAGGTTGGATGGATTGACTGGAAAGCACTGAAGAAAAATGAATCCCTGTTTCAGTTTGTAAAGAATGCCATTGCTTTCCGGAAAGAACATCCGATTCTTCATGTTCCGGGAGAAATGTACGGAGTGGATTATCAGACCAGGGGACTGCCGGATGTTTCCCTTCATGGAGAACGCGCATGGTATATGAATTCTGAGAACACATCCAGACTGCTTGGAATTATGTATTGTGGCGCCTATGCGCACCGGGCAGACGGCAGCGAGGATGCTTCCATATACGTTGCATATAACTTTCACTGGGAAGATCGTATTTTTGCGCTTCCTAATCTGGCAGGATACAGAAAATGGAAGAAAGTGATTGATACCAGTGCTGTGAAAGAGAATGGTTTCCTGGAGCAGGAACAGGAAACTTATAGTAAAAAGCTGAAGGTCACACCGCGTACGATCGTGGTGCTGATGGCTGTAGAGGAGGAGAAGAAAGATGCATCCGTGGCTGCACTTTAAAACAATAACCAGACATAAGCTGTTGGTTATGCATTACTGTTTCCGGGCTGGTATGTATAAACAGGGACTGCTTCATGACCTGTCCAAATATGCACCTGTGGAATTTCTGGTTGGATGTAAATACTATCAGGGAGACAGAAGTCCCAACAATGCAGAAAGAGAAGATACAGGAATATCAAAATCCTGGCTTCATCATAAAGGGCGCAACAAACATCATTTTGAGTACTGGGTAGATTATGCACCGGGAGATGAGCATATCATCAATGGTGTGCCCATGCCCCGTAAATATATTGCGGAAATGGTGATGGACAGGATCAGTGCTTCCAGAAATTATCTGGGGGATAAGTATGATCAGCATCAGCCGCTGGACTATTATCTGAAAGGTAAGGAAAAGCTGTGGTTTATCCATCCGAAGACAAAGAGAGATCTGGAGGGACTGCTGCGGATACTTAATGATCATGGGGAAGCGGTACTGATTTCCTATATTAAGAATGTTTATCTGAAAAAAGATAAAACCCTGACAGGCAGAAAACATACAGCAAAAAGAGAATGTAAACAGGCTGGCAGACAGAAACAGATAAATTTCTGATTGACAGAGTACCTGTTTGGGTGTAAAAATATAAAACAGTTACTGTGAAGGTCTTTGCCGGACGGTAACAGTAATAATTCCATAAAATGGCGGAAAAATGTCGAAAAACAAGAAATACACTTGCGTGATGCTAAGGTAATGTGGTAAAGTAGCCGGGTACAGAAGTGGTACCCGGTTACTTTTTGCAGTATATAAAATGACTGTATTCTGTTTTTGGATAAATATGTGAAGGAAACAGAACATACTTTGACAAATCCAGAGTGTATGAAAAAAAGAAGAAAAAAGGAGGAGTAAATTTGAGTGGTACAACAATGGTCATATTGTCCGCATTTGTTGCCTATCTGTTACTTATGATAGTCATTGGTGTGGTTTATATGAAAAAAACAAGCAGCTCGGAAGATTATTTTCTGGGCGGACGTGGACTGAATGCATGGGTAGCTGCTCTTTCAGCACAGGCATCAGATATGAGCGGATGGCTCTTAATGGGACTTCCGGGAGCGATTTATTCACTGGGAACAGGACAGATCTGGATTGCTGTAGGTCTGTTCATCGGAACTGTATTAAACTGGGTGTGTATTTCACACAGACTTCGTAAATATACGATCGCAGCAAACAATTCCCTTACAATCCCGGCATTTCTTGAGAACAGATTTCAGGATAAGAAGAGAATCCTGTTATTGCTTTCATCCATCGTGATCGTAATCTTTTTCCTGGTTTATACAGCTTCTGCACTGGCAGCAGGCGGTAAACTTTTTAACACAGTATTTGGAATTGATTATCATATAGCTCTGGCAATTGGTGCAGCAGTCATCCTCTGTTATACATTTATGGGGGGATTTATGGCTGTATGCGTAACTGACTTTGTACAGGGAACACTGATGCTGATCGGTCTTCTGATCGTTCCGCTGGTTGCATATCTGACACTGAGCGGAAGTCTGAGTGATCTTCTGACACAGAGCGGAGCACCGGGTGGAGCAGCAGCTTTCCTGAATCCTTTTGAGAACGGAGAGCGCCCATATACATTTGTTGAAATCTTTTCCCAGCTTGCATGGGGACTTGGATACTGCGGTATGCCTCATATCCTTACCCGCTTCATGGCTGTAAAGAGTGAGAAAGAATTAAAAAAATCCAGTGCGATCGCAATCGTGTGGGATATCCTTTCTCTGACAGCAGCGTGCTTTATCGGTATTATAGGTCGTGCATATCTGCTTCCGACTGTACTTGGTGAAAATGGTGCATCTTCCTCAGAGAGTGTATTTATCGAGATGATCAATAAACTGTTTTCCAGTCATCTGGGACTTCCGTTTATCGGAGGAATCTTCCTCTGCGGTATTCTTGCGGCAATTATGTCCACAGCTGATTCACAGCTTCTGGTAACAGCGTCCGCAGCATCTGAGGATTTATATCATCAGTTCATTAAGAAGGATGCAGACTCAAAGGAAATCCTTGCAGTTGCAAGATTTACGGTTATCGTGGTGTCTGTTCTGGCATTTGTGATCGCGTGGAATCCGAACAGCAGTATCATGGGACTGGTATCCAATGCATGGGCCGGTCTTGGTGCAGCGTTTGGTCCGACTGTGGTAATGTCACTGTTCTGGAGAAGAACAAACCTTGCAGGTGCAGTTGCAGGTATTGTTTCCGGTGGTCTGACAGTTATCGTCTGGGACTATATACCGCTTGCGGCAGGACAGACTCTTGGTTCTTATACAGGACTTTATTCTCTGGCTGTAGGTTTTGCTGTCAGCCTTGCGATGATTATTATCTTCAGTCTGGCTACAAAAGCACCATCCAAAGAAATCACAGATGTGTTTGATAAAGTGGCAGGAAAATAATAGAATAGAAAGACTATCCATTTTCGGATGAATTTGTTATAATGGCAGTAGCGCAAAAAAGCGTTACTGCTTTTTTAACCTGATAAACTGCGGAGCAGTTATTCGGTGTAGAGTTGCGTAGCGAAGCGGATGATTTTATCCGCTTGATTATTACAAGAAGAAGGTGTCGCACATGAAGAAATATGATTATCTGATAGTAGGAGCCGGCCTTTTTGGTGCAGTATTTGCACATGAGGCCACAAGACGGGGGAAAACATGCCTTGTGATCGATAAGAGAGGTCATATCGGCGGTAATATTTACACAGAAGAAGTAGAGGGGATCCAGGTACACAGATACGGTGCACATATCTTCCATACTTCCAGAAAACAGGTGTGGGATTATATCAATCAGTTTGCAGAATTTAATCATTTTGTAAATTCACCGATCGCAGTCTATAAGGATGAGTTATATAATCTGCCGTTTAATATGAATACCTTCCATCAGCTCTGGGGAGTACGTACTCCTGCAGAGGCAAAGGCGAAGATACAGGAACAGATCGCAAGAATGCACATTACCCATCCGAAGAACCTGGAGGAACAGGCGCTTGCACTGGTTGGACAGGACGTATATGAGAAACTGGTAGAGGGATATACAAGGAAGCAGTGGGGCAGGGAGTGTAAAGATCTGCCGGCATTTATCATAAAAAGACTGCCTTTGCGTTATACTTATGATAATAACTATTTCAAAGATCCTTATCAGGGAATCCCCAAAGGTGGATATACACGTATTGTGAAGAAACTTCTGGAGGGTGTACAGGTATGTCTGAATACAGATTTCTTTGCAAACAGAGAAGAACTGACTGCACAGGCAGACAAAGTACTCTTTACAGGTATGATCGATGAATTTTATGACTATTGTTACGGAGAACTGGAATACAGATCACTGAAATTTGAGACAGAAGTGCTGGATATGGGAAATTATCAGGGCAATGCGGTTGTCAATTATACAGATTATGAAGTTCCGTATACAAGGATCATCGAGCATAAACATTTTGAATTTGGTACACAACCAAAGACTGTGATCACCAGAGAATATCCGGCAGCATGGGAGAAAGGCAAAGAGCCGTACTATCCGGTCAATGACCCGAAGAACAGTGAACTGTTTGACAAATATGAACGTCGCGCACTGGAAGAGAAGAATGTGATCTTTGGCGGAAGACTTGGCATGTATCGCTACATGGATATGGATCAGGTTATTGAAGAGGCACTGTCTCTGGCAGAAACAGAGCTTACCTATGAAGAGCCATGAAAGTAGAGTTTTGGATTGTAAGAGAAAGGTAACTGTAAAGGCAGCAGACAGTTGCAGATAAAGTAACCGGAAAGGACAAATATATGACAGACACACCAACAATTGCTCTTTATTACAGAGAGCATGATCCGATGAAAAGAAAGATGTTTCTTGACCAGTCTATTGCGGCAGGTGAAGATGAGGAGGCAAATGCTGTCCGTAAGGAACTGTGGGAACTGCGTTACGGAGAACCTTCAGAGGCAGGCTCCGGTACACGTGCTGATGGATATCTGGCACTTTGGATGGCAATGGAATATAACAAGGATACAGCGGGAAAGCTGTTTGGTTTAAAGAGGGCCAGAAAAGAAATCGGGAAAAATCTTACCAGGCTGAAATTCAGAGAAATGCAGGAGAAAAGTGAGCTTCACAGAGAACTGCTTTACAGAGAATGCTGCCATATGGTCAAAACCTATATGGAACTCTGCGAGAAGGATAAGGCCTATAACACGATCTTGTGCGGGATTGTCCATATCAGTGAGAAAAGTGCAAAGAGTAAGATTCAGAACGATATTTATACCACTGCCATTGCATTTCCGGAGGAAATCAACATGCAGGAAGAACTGGAAATGATAACAAGGGCAGCAAGAGAAGTTTATGAGGCACATTTCCCGGGAGAAGGCGGATTATAAAGAAAAGCCAAAAAAAAATTACTGGAGGCATACATGAACAAAGAAAATTTGACGGCTTATGAAGTTGTGACAGAAGAAAATCTGACAGATATCCATTCTACAGGCTGGCTTCTGCGCCATAAGAAAACAGGTGCAAGAGTTATGCTGATCGAGAATGATGATGAGAATAAAGTATTTAATATCGCATTCCGCACACCGCCTAAGGACAGCACAGGTGTGGCACATATCCTGGAGCACAGTGTACTCTGCGGTTCAAGGGAATTTCCATTAAAGGATCCTTTCGTAGAACTGGTAAAGGGTTCTCTGAATACGTTCCTGAATGCCATGACTTATCCGGATAAAACCTGCTATCCTGTAGCCAGCTGCAATGATAAGGATTTTCAGAATCTGATGCATGTTTATCTGGATGCGGTATTTTATCCGAATATCTATAAAAGAGAAGAGATTTTCCGTCAGGAAGGCTGGAACTATCATCTGGAACAGAAGGAAGGACCGCTGAAATATAACGGTGTTGTATATAATGAGATGAAAGGTGCTTTCTCCTCACCGGATGAAGTTCTGGAACGGGAGATTATGAATCACCTTTTCCCTGATACCACTTATGGATGTGAATCAGGCGGTGATCCGAAAAATATTCCGGATCTTACCTATGAGAATTTCCTGAATTTCCACAGAACTTATTACCATCCATCCAACAGCTATATTTATCTGTATGGAAATATGGATATGGAAGAGAAACTGGCATTCCTGGATGAGCATTATCTGTCGCATTTTGATTATCTGGATGTGGATTCTGTTATTCAGGAACAGAAAGAATTCGGAGCATGCCGGGATGTGACTCTTGAGTATCCGGTTGCTGAGAATGAGGGAGAAGAGGACAATACCTATCTTTCTTATAACATGGTTGTTGGAAATGCTGCGGACAGTCAGATGGCGATGGCATTTGAGGTATTGGATTACGCACTGTTAAGCGCACCGGGAGCACCGTTAAAGCAGGCACTTCTGGATGTAAAAGCAGGCAAGGATGTCTATGGATCTTATGATGATGGTATTCTCCAGCCATATTTTACAGTAATTGCAAAAGGTTCCAATCCGGACAGAAAAGAAGAATTCGTATCTGTGATCAGACAGGTACTGGGAGATATTGTTAAGAATGGAATTGATAAGAAAGCTGTAGAGGCTGGAATCAATTACTTTGAATTCCGTTATCGTGAAGCTGATTTTTCCTCTTATCCAAAAGGACTGATGTACAGTCTGGATATTCTGGGAGACTGGCTGTATGAAAAAGGAAATCCCTTTGCACAGGTACAGCAGCTTACAGTTTTTGAAAACCTGAAAAAGGCAGTAAACGAAGGATATTTTGAAGAACTGATCCGTAAATATCTTCTTGAAAATCCCCATGGATGCATCATGACTCTTATACCGAAGAAAGGTCTGGCAGCCCAGCGTGAAAAAGAACTGGAGGAGAAGCTGGAAGCATACAGAAGCAGTCTTTCTGAAGAACAGCTGGATGCAATGGTTGAGAAGACGAAAGCACTGGAAGCATATCAGGAAGCCGGCGAAGATCCAAAAGCACTGGAGTGCATTCCGATGTTAAAGAGAAGCGATATTAAGAAGGAAGCTGCAAAGATCGTAAATGAAGAATTAACTGTAGACAACAGTCTGTTCCTTTACCTTGATGTATGCACAAATGGCATCGGTTATGTAGATCTGATGTTTAAGACTGACAGTATCGCACCTGAGCAGATTCCTTATCTGGGACTTTTGAAATCCGTACTTGGATATGTGGATACAGAGCATTACACATATAGTGAACTGTCCAATCAGATCAATTTCCATACCGGTGGTATCGGATTTTCTACAGGAGCCATGTATAAGGATGGCGGGAAGGATCATCTTTCATTCTTCTCCGTTAAGACAAAGGCCATGTATGACAAGCTTGGAGAAGGTCTGAAGCTGATCGAGGAGATCCTGTTCACATCGAAGCTTTCGGATAAGAAGAGATTGAAAGAGATTATATCGGAAGAAAAGGCCGGACTTAAGACTGATCTGATATCCTCAGGGCATATCACATCTGCAACACGCGCGATGTCTTATGTCTCAGATGTGATGGCATTTAAGGATATGACAGAGGGAATCGGATATTATGATTTCTTACAGGAGTTGGATCAGGATTTTGAGCAGAATGCAGATGCAATCATTGAGAAGCTGCAGACAACGCTTGCCGAGATCCTTAGAAAAGGAGCGGTAACAATCTCTTATACCGGTGACAATGATATCAAGGAATTATTGGGCGCAGATATTGAAGCGTT
>ERZ773131.2124-NODE-2124-length-13140-cov-5.083760_pt1 | contig 13140 bp, 9 predicted proteins | sample MGYA00511082_ERZ773131 | MGnify/ENA primary metagenome ERZ773131 (study PRJEB29015, sample SAMEA2737813) | human gut metagenome | biome: human gut; feature: human-associated habitat; material: faeces | place: China | collected 2012 ... | reverse complement strand
CCTGCCCAGCGAGGCCTTTACCGCCGTGCTCAAGCTGGACAGCGACGACGATTGAGCCCCCGCTTTTTCCTTATAAAATACAGCGCCCCTGTGCACGGAACCCATCCGGTGCACAGGGGCGCTTTTGTTGTTTCGTCTTTTCAGCGGCGGTTGTTCCAGCTGGACAGGGCAATGACCACCGCGCACAGCCGCACCTTCAGCAAGGCCAGTTTGATGCGGTCGTTGCGGCTGCGGGCGTCCTGCAGGGGCATGTCCCGCACAGCGGCTCGCACCGCCGGGATGCGCAATGCCTGCCGCAGCCATGCGGTGCGCTGCCGGAAACTCAGCGGCCCCAGACAGACGTTCTTGATGCCCAGCTGCAGGTCCAGCACCCGGCTGTGGTTTACGGCCCGGCGGCAGGCGGGGTCGTCGTTCAGGCCCCAGTCCCTTGCCACGGCTTCCACCGCGTCCGAGAGGTAAAAGTTATCCGTCAGGCGCTCCGGGTGGTAGCTCTGGGAGGCCGAGCCGTCATCCCGCAGACGATAGCGGTAGAGCCGGTCCGGGATGCCCACCACACAGCGGGGCCGCTGCCGGTAAAAGGACACGAAAAACAACGCGTCCTCCGCAATCTTGTAATCGGTAAAGCGGCAGCTGCCCTCTTCGATGCAGCGACGGCGGAACAGCTGCCGCGTGACCAGCGACATGGCCGACAGCTGCGGGAACAGCTGTGGGCAGGGGTCGCCGCGGTACACCCCTTCCAGCACCGGTGCAACCTCCGTGCTGCTCACCCGGGTGCCATCGGGCGCATAGCGGTCATCGTAACTGCCGAACAAAATCAGGTCGGCGTCCGTCTGCCGGGCCGTGCGGCACAGCACCTCCACCATCTGGGGCTCCAGTGCGTCATCGCTATCCAGAAACTGCACATAGGTGCCGCGGGCTGCAGCCAACCCGGCATTGCGGGCCGCGCCGACCCCGGCGTTCTTCTGATGGATCACCCGGAAGCGGGCATCCTGCCGGGCGGCCGCATCACACAGCGCCCCGCAGCCGTCCGGAGAACCGTCGTCCACCAGAATGGCCTCCCAGTCCGGGCAGGTCTGGGCCCGCAGAGAGTCCAGTGCCGCCGGGAGATATTGCTCTACGTTATAAACCGGAACAATAATACTGATCTCAGGCATGTGCGGCACCCCTTTTGGCGATCAGGCCGGTGTACAGCTGCTGCAGGCGCAGGGTCTCCTGCCGGATGTCGTACCCGGCAGCCCGCACCTGTGCCGCCGCCTGCGCACGGTCGGGCAGATTGCGGTCCGCATCCTTCAGCACAGCGGCCCATGCTTCGTCCGGCTGTTCCAGCGAAATGCGGCAGCTGTCCGGCCGCAGCAGGACTTCCTCGGTGACGCCGGTGGAGAACACGCAGGGCAGACCGGACGCCTGCGCTTCCATGCCCACCACGGGCAGGCCCTCAAACAGCGAGGGCATCACGAACACATCCATGGCCTGATACCAGACGGAGGTGTCGCTCTGCACGCCCAGGAACTTCACATCCTGCGCAATGCCCAGCCGGGCGGCCTTGGCTTCCAGCTCGGCCCGCAGCTCGCCCTCGCCCACCAGCAGCAGGCAGCTGTCCGGCCGCACCTTTTTCAGGGCCGCAAAGATGTCCAGCAGGCGGGTGTGGTTCTTCTGCGCCATCAGGCGGGCCACACAGCCCACCACCAGCTTATCGTTCAGGCCATATTCTGCCCGCAGCTTTGCCCGCACCTGTGGCCGGTAGCCAAAGCGGTCCAGGTCGATGGCGTTGCGCAGGGTCACGCCCCGGGCATCCCACGCGCTCTGTCCAAAGTAGTAGATGCCGGCCTCCCGCCCGCAGGCCCAGTAATCGGTGGCCGCGCCGGGAATGAACTGTTTGCAGAACCATTTGATCGGCAGCTTGGCGTCCTTGGGCAGACGGGTGTTGTGGGCGTGGGCGATGCGCACCGGCAGGCCCGCCTTTTTAGCGCCTTCCAGCGCAAAAAGCTGCATGGCCTCGTTGTGGGCGTGCAGCACCTTGATCTCCGGGTGCTGGGCCAGCAGCTGCTGCATAGAGCGCAGGTAGGCCGGGTAGCTCTGCGGGGCTACGCCCGGGCTCTGGAAGATGCGCCCGCCCAGTGCGCGGATCTCGTCATCAAAAAAGCCGGGCTTTTTCTTGTTGACCAGAAAATCGAACTGGAACCGCGTGCGGTCCAGATGCCGGTAATAGTTCATCAGCATCGACTCGATGCCGCCCCGGTCCATGTTGCTGACCGACTGCAGGATGTGGATCATGAAGAACGTCCTTTCTCCCGGTACTGTGCCCGGATGCGCCGCTGCACCTCCTGCGCCGAGGGCGGCTGCCATGTCTGTTTTTGGGCGGCAGGGTCCTTCGTCGGCTTTGCAAAGCAGCAGACCGCCAGCGGGATCATGCGCAGACCCATGGTACACCAGAAATAAAAGGCCGTGTTGTCGGTGAGGTAGGTCATGGACAGCGGGTTGAGGATGGCGAAATACAGGATGCCGGCCTCGGGCCCGTAGCGTTTGGTCCAGTACCAGGGCAGGATCAGGTACAGGAACGCACACCAGAAGCACAGCCCCGGAAACCCCAGCTCCACGAACACCTTGAGGATGTCGTTGTGCAGCGGGTAGGCCACATCAATGAGGCCGATCTCATAAAAGCGGGTGACCATGGCGTCCACCGCCTCGAACCCCAGCCCGATGAAGGTAGGCGAGAACCGATAATAGGGTTTGGCCAGGCTCCAGATGTAATCGCGGCCCATCATGTTGATGCCCACAGCGTTCAGCAGCCGGGAGATGGCCCCGGTGTGCACCAGATACAGATACACCCAGAACAGGGTCACCCAGGCCGCGCCGGTGAGCATGATCAGCTTTTCCTTGGCATGGCTGCGGCGCAGCACCCAGATGTAAAAGGCCGAGACCACCAGCGCCGGCAGCAGGATGCGCTTCATGCCCGCCAGTACAAAAAAGAAGGAGCAGCCCGCCAGCACCCAGTTGCGGGTGCGCTGCTGCTTGGTTTCTTTTGGCGAAAAGAACAGGTAGTACAGCACAAAGATGCCCTCCAGAAAGGTCACCTCGTGGATCTCCAGCCGCTCGGCATAGCCATAGGTGTTGTTGCCCAGCGACAGGATGCTGGTGAGCAGGGAGCTCACGCTCTCGCCCACACCATAGGCGGGCACCTCGCTGAACAGGATGAAGAGGTTTGCGCAGCAGATGCCGATGGTGAACAGGTCGATGCTGAACCGCCCGTACAGGTACACGCAGCAGATGGCCACCACCGTGGCGATGCTCTGATACAGGATCTTTTCCACGCCGCGGGTGATGGAGGCAAAGGCCGTGAAGTTGCGCACCCAGATGAACATGGACCAGGCGGCAAGCACCGCCAGATACAGGATGTACAGCCCGGACGGCCCGGCCAGTTTTTTCAACCGGTCAAAATCGCCCCGGATGAAAAATTCCAGCCCGGCCAGCCCCACAAAGGCCAGCGTCACCGCCTTGGGCAGACCGCCCAGCACCACATTGATGCTTTTGCCTTCGCCCAGCCCGGACACGGTGAACAGCAGCACCGCCAGCAGTTCCATCCAGCGGGGCTGGCGGAACTCCCGGCTGCGGAACGGGTCTTTTTTGCCGTAATATTTCCGGGTCAGGATCTTGGAAACATCCTGCACGCGGTCCACCTCGCTTTCCGTGCCGGTGTAAACCGGTCAGTTGATCAGCTGGAACAGTCTGCCCTGCAGCTTCCATAGCCCATAGTCCGCCTGTTCCAGCGCCCGCTGCGCCAGCCGCACGGCATAGGGCAGCGTCCGGGGATCCGGCAGCTTCGCTGCCCACCGGCGGTACAGCAGACAGCAGCAGGCAAAGGCCGTCTGCCGGTCCGCCTCCGGCAGACCGGCCACACACACATAGCCGTAATTGGCCAGCTGCAGGATCAGGTTGCAGGCAAACAGCGCATCCTGCGGCAGGCCCAGACGCACCGCGCCGTCCAGCATTTCTTCAGCCACCCAGTAGGCCTGCAATGCTTTGGCCGTATTCTGGGAGGTCGCGGTGAGCCCCATTGTATTTTTGCACCACAAATATACCACAGGTTTTGTCGAAGCAATGCACTTCGCCCGCGGAAAGACCCAGAAATGGATCATGGCATCCTCAAAACAGGTGTACCCGGAGGGGAACCGTACCCGTTCAAACAGGGTCCGGCGGTACAGCTTGCCCCAGGGAGTGCCGGGCAGCTCCACCACATCCAGCCGCCGGGGGCCGGTGTAGCACGCTTCTGCGTACTGCTGCACCGCACCGCAGGTGTCGGCTTCGTCGCAATACTGCCAGCCGCCCTGCACGATATCCGCCCCAGTACGCGCCTGCGCCGCCAGCAGCGTCTCCACTGCGTCCGGCAGCAGGCAGTCATCGCAATCCACAAACAGGACCCAGCGGCCCACCGCCCGGGCCAGACCGGTGTTGCGGGCGCGGGCCGCGCTGCCGCCCTGCTCCGAGTGCAGCACGGTGACCCCTCCCTGCCGGGCGTACTCGGCCAGAATGGCCCCGCTGCCGTCGGTGGAGCCGTCCTCCACCGCCAGCACCTGCAGGCGGCGAGTGGTGTTCTGGTGCAGGATGCTGTCCAGACAGGCGCGCAAAAAGCGCTCCCCGTTGTGCACCGGCACGATCACCGACACATCCACCGCATCGTCCTGCGGCTGCAGCGGGCAGGGCTCCCCGGCATCGCACACCGGCTTCGGGCAGATGCCCGGCGCGCGGGCGGCAAAGGTCTCCAGCTGCTGGTCGGAAAAGCGCTGATGCTTCACGGCTCCCAGCACCCCGGCGGCACAGCGGCCCGCCGTGCGGGCACCCCACGCCACGGTAAGTGCCAGCGGCTCACAGCCGGTTTGGGAACGAACGAGCTGGCAGGCCCGTTGATTCTGCAGCATGACTGCCGCCTCCTTATCTTTTTTTACACCGTCTCGTGTGCGGTCTCCGGCTGCGGCTTATTGGCATCCCGCAGCTTCTTGAATGCGCAGCGCAGCAGATCCCGGATGTTGAATTCCTTTTCGTCATCCGAGGTGGCACTGGCTGCCCTGTACTCGATGACGTAATCCGGGTTCAGGCTGTTGTACTCCTGAATCTGCTCGTCCAGCACTTCCAGAATGGCCTCCGCCTTGACGGCGTTGCATTCCCGGAAGAAGCCCATGATCTGGCCCGCACCGTTGGAACCGATGAAACTCTCCTCGGTGCCAAGGGCCGCCACCAGCCCGGCAAAGTCCCGCAGGACATGGTTGCCCACCGAGTAACCATACTCCCGTGAGAGATGGTTCAGGCTGGTAAACTGGAAGCACATGCAGGTAAAGTGGCTGGGCAGCAGGCCCTGCTTTTCCAGCCGTGCCATCATGGCATCCACACGGTCGCGGTTGGGCAGACCGGTCTTTTTGTCCACATACATAAAGTATTCCACAAAGTCGCGGGAACGGCCCACCACAACGGCCAGTGCGCAGCCCACGAGGAAGAAGAATACAAAGCCGATGGCCAGATACAGCTTGGTGTTGATGCTGGGCCACACTCTGGTGGAGCTGGTGGTCTGCAGATAGTCCGCGCTCAGGGAGCGGTTGTGCTCCATGCTGGTCTGGCTCACGATCTGGTAGTAGTCCACCAGCGTCTGCTCGTACTTGTTGATCTCCGACTCGATCGCGGCATGGGAGGCCTCATCGCCGCCCACCCCGCCGGCTGCCTGGAAGGTGTCCAGCAGCTGCTGGGTGTAGGCCCGGCGGATGGCGCTGCTGCGCAGGGTCTTGTCGATCTCCACATACTCCAAAATCAGCGAATCGTAGGTGATCTGCTTGCTCTGGTTGTCATCGTAGGCCTCTACGTTCTTCAGGATGTAGTCGGTGCCGCTGTCGTTGGCGTCGTTGTGGTAATGGTAGTTGATCAGGTCGCGGTTCTTCTCCGAGTAGTTCTGGATCAGGCCGCTGAGGTAGGCTTCCCGCTCCTGATACACCTGCTCGTTCTGCACGCTGCTCTCGATGCTCTGGGTCAGGTTGCGGCACAGCTTGTCGGCGTTGCGCACCTGCGGCCCGGTCATCACATTCGCGTACAGCGACGGGATCTCGTAGTCGTACAGCATCTTATAGATGTCGTACAGGTCCTCATAGGAATAACCCGTGACCGAAGAGCGGAAGTTGGGATAGTTTGTCTTTTTATCCTCCAGATAGTTCAGCACTTCGGTGGTGTCGGCCGACAGCACGTCCACGCACTCGTAATAGTCGTAGCCGCTGTTCAGCAGGCCGCTGGAGGGGTTCATGGTCAGGGGCAGCTCCACATATTCCTCCGTGTAGATGGTGGAATAGCTGCTGACGATGGCATCCAGCACCCGGCGGGCGTAGCTCGCTCCCAGGCTGCCGTCCACCACCAGCGTCACCTTGTATTCGTCCGGGAAGTAGGTAGACTCTTCCCCCTTGTCGATGAGAGCTTCCTGCAGGGCCTTCTGGTCGTCCGGGATCAGCTCTTCCACCGTGCAGTGGGAGCGCACAAGGTTGATGCCGCTTTGCAGCCCAAGGCTCTCCATGGCCTGCGAGATGACCTTGGAAGAATAGATCTCGTCCACGTTCATGGCGGTGCCGTCCGGGGCAAAGCCGTCCTTGATGCCGTCGTGCAGGTACTTGATGTTCACACTGGCGGTGTAGGTCTGGTTGTTCTTGCAGTACCAGTACACCACCACTGTGCCCGCCATGGTCACGGCCAGCACCAGTGCAAAGAACCGCCGGAGGTAGCGCAGGATATCAAACTTTTTCAACGCTGTTCCTCCTTCCGGATCTGCCGGGCGGTGCGCACCATGCACAGGCCGAAGCACAGCACCACAAAGACTGCCATTTCCACGATCACCCGCTTGAGGCCGATCTGCTGCACAAAGGAGCCGGCCGCATAGTTGAACACCAGGTAGTTCTGGGTCTTATAGATGATATAGGAGGCATCCGTCACCCGCAGTGCCTGCTGGATCTGATCCATGGTGGTTTCCAGTTCCTGCAGCATGGCGTTCACCGTGGTCAGACCCGCCGGGTCGCTCATGGTCTGCATTTGCTGCACCACATACTGGGTGGTGGTGATCACATCCTGATGGGAGGTCGCCTCCGCCAGGGCACCGTCGGCGTCGCTGGCCATGGTGTCCAGCGCCGTTTTGGTGCGGGACATATAGAACTCGCTGTTCTCGTCCAGCGTGGGGATCATGACGATGGCGCTCATGCTCTCATCGTACAGGCCAATGCCCAGATTGTCGGAGTTGTAGTAGGCCATCTGCTTCTGATAGTCCAGCTGCTCGATCTGCAGCTTGTATTGCAGCATGGCCGTCAGGGAAGAAACGTCCGCCGACAGGCCGCCCCGCAGGATATAGGCCTGGATGCGCGGGATCTCGTAGTTGATCACGTTCTGGATCTGCTTGGACAGGCTCAGGAAGGTGTTGCCGGTGGTGGCGTCCTGATAGCTCTTGTTCTCGCTGACACGGGCCGTGAGGTAGCGGTCCAGCTGGTTGGCCCGCAGCGTCAGGCTCTTGAGGCGCAGATACGGCTCGGTGTCAAAGTAATCCGGCATGGTGCAGGAGAACACGCTCTGGTTCTCGCCGTAGTGCTCCATGAAATAATCCTTGTAGCTGCCGCAGAAGATCCGGAGCAGCGTGGCTGCGGTCAGGTGCTGGCAGGGTTCTTCCAGCTGCAGGCTGATGCTGCAGCTGGTGGTGATGTAGTTTTCCGAGCTGCTCACGTTGGTCACATCGGTGGGTTCCACCGTAATGGCCTTGCGCAGCTGTTCCACCGTCATCTGACCTTCCAGTCCGGCGTTGTACAGGGTGCTCTGCAGCACCTCGTCGGAGGTCAGGTCGGTAGTCGTAAACCGGGTGCGGTTGGGGTTGAGCCCCTGCGATGCCTCGGAGTAGTTCAGGGTCATCTGGGCCGAGGCCACCCGGCTGCTGTCCTGATATTGTGCGGTGCACAGCAGTGCCGCGAGCAGGATGCACACCACGATCAACGGCACCCGCAGGCTCCAGAAGCGCAGCACAGCCTGTTTGAAGATCTGCTTGATCTTTGTCACCACGTCTCTGGGCCTCCTTTCAAGTTCGTTCATCTCAGTACCAGTTCACATCCACCAGAACCAGCTCCGGCGGATTGTATACGCGGGGGATCTGGTTGGAGTCGCCCAGGCCGCAGCCCACGATGAGGGGTGCCCCGCTGTCCAGCTGGTACATGCCGCCCGCATACTCCGGGAACAGCCCCTCCTCTGCGGTGTACAGCCGCCCCAGCACCGGCAGGCGGATCAGGCCGCCGTGGGTGTGCCCGGCCAGCGCCAGGTCAAAGGGCGCATCCTGCATGTAGTCCACAAAGGCCATGGGCACATGGTTGATGCAGATGCGGAAGGTGTCGTACTGGCGGCTCAGGCTCTCCACACAGTCGCTGGCACCGTATTTGTAAAAGTCCTTCAGGGCACCTTCCAGCCCGATGAGCTCCACATTGTTTTCCCCGATCTGGATGGTGCGGGTCTCATTGCGCAGCAGCTGCACCCCGGCCTCCGAAAATTTTTCGGCCAGCTGGTCATCCACCCCGCCGTAGATCATCTCGCTTTCGTGGTTGCCCAGCACCCCGTACAGCGGGGCCACATCGGCAAGGCTGCGGCACAGCGAAAGCATATTCTCATACTCCGGGTTCGGGAAGGTGACAAGGTCACCGCCCAGCAGGATCAGGTCCGGGTCCAGCTCCTGCACGGTCTGGATCAGCTCCTCGTTGTGCTCGCCGTATTCCCGCAGGTGCAGGTCCGACAAAAACAGGACCCGCAGCTTTTCCGACACATGGCTGGAGGTCACCCGGTAAAAGGTCACCTGAAAATGACTATTCGTATAATCCGTGTACAGTTTCAGTCCGGCAGCTGCCACGCCGCACAGCAGCACAAAAGCCGCCAGCAGCTGCAGCAGCCGGTTCTGCCACCATCGGCGGCGTGCGCCGTCCGGCGGGGGCGTTCGTTTTATTCTTGCATGTTGCGCCATGCTCTTCTGCCTTTCCTCGTCAATGGGTCAATGATTCATCACCCGCCGGAACAGCTCCGGCGAGAGGGCAAACAGCGCTGCCTTGGCCCGGCGGCGGGGCGTGCAGGCAAACTGCAGCATCCGCAGCCGCTGCGGGCGGTAGCCCGGCAGGGTCCTGCAATCGAACCGCGCCGCACAGTCCAGATACTTCCAGCACAGGTCATCCTGCAGGCGGCGGCGCAGCGCCCGCGGGGTCACCGTATGGTAGATCTCCGCCAGACTGTCGTAGATGCGCAGCCGGTCCTGAACACGGCGGGTGCTCAACCCTTCCGCGTGCGTGATGGAACCGGCGCGGCAGTTATCGTAATCGTAGATCTCCTGCCCGGTCAGCACCACCCGCTGCGCCTGCAGCAGCACCCGCGGCGTGAACTCTTCGTCCTCGTGCAGGATGCCCTTGCAGAACTGCAGGCCGTTCGCCCGCAAAAAGCCGGTGCGGTACAGGTGCCGCCCCACTTCCACCCGCAGGCCGCCGGTCTGCAGGCATTTCAAAAGATACTTCTTACCGGTGTAAACTGTGTGAAAGGTGAAGTTTTTTTCCACCGCTTCTTCCCAGCGGGTCATCACCGGTTCCTCGCGCAGAAAATGCACCTTGCCGATGACCACATCGGCCCGGGTCTGCAGCGCCATCTGCAGCAGGCCGTGGCAAACGTTCTCTGTCAGCCAGTCGTCACCGTCCATGAACAGGATATACTCGCCCTGTGCATGGCACAGCCCGTAATTGCGGGCGTCCGACAGGCCGCCGTTGGGCTTGTGGATCACTGTGACCCGGCTGTCCTCCGCCGCCAGTGCGTCACACACCGCGCCGCTGTCATCGGTACTGCCGTCATCCACGATGAGCACTTCCAGCGGCACATCCGGCTGCGCCAGCACCGAGCGGACACAGCGCTCCACATAGTCCCGGATGTTGTACACCGGGATCACGACCGAGAGCAGGCCCTCGCACATCGCTTCTTCATTCCGCATCGTGTTTTTCCTCCGTCGCTCCTTTTTTGATCGTAAGCGTGTGCAGCAGCCCGCGCAGGGTGTCCACATTGCGCCAGTCCAGCACCGCGTTCACCGCAAGGAACAGCGGCAGCACCCACAGCCCGAACAACGCACCCTTCAGGCACACCATCAGGTAGCCGCCGCCATAGCAGCGGTCAAATCCCAGCAGGTACAGCAGCACAACGCAGAGCAGCCCGTTGACGCCCAGCCGCACAAAATCGCCCACCGGCGACTCTCCCAGCACTTCGGTCCGGGTAAAAAGGATCAACGCCGTATAGCGGTACAGGTGCGCCGCCAGTGTGCCGAACAGGCAGCCCGCGATGCCGAACCGCAGCACCGACATCACCGACACCAGCAGGTTGATGCCCATCTCGATCAGGGCCTGCTGCCGGGTCTCTTCAAAGCGGCCGCTGATGTTCAGCAGCATCCCCAACGGCTGCTTGGCGCTGGACAGCAGCTCCACCGCCGTGAACAGCACCAGCAGGCGGGTGTCAAGGTACTCGGCATCGGTCACACCGGACGTATACAGCGCGATGATGGGCATCAGGAACACAGCCACGGTCGTGAACAGTGCAAAGGCCGCGGAAAGGTAAAGGGCATCGTACAGCCGGTACAGCCGCTTGAACTTTTCCGGCTCCACATAGAACAGCTGCCCCAGCCGAAAACTGATGCTGTTGACGATCGAGTAGAACAGCTTTTCGATGTTGGAGAAAAACAGCATATAAATGGTGTACACACTGGCCGACGCCAGACCGCACAGGCTGGAGATCAGGATCGTGTCGGTGTTGTTGAACACGATGCTCGTGAGCTGATGCACCAGCACCGAGCCGCGCTGGGCCAGCGCCTCCAGATTGGGGGTATCGTGCGCGTTGAGCCACGGATAGTTTTTGCGCATATAGGCCGTAAGCACCAGCACCTGGAACACCGAAGGCACGCAGTAGGTCACCTGCACCAACAGGATGCTGCGGGTAAACAGCAGCGCCAGCATGCGCAGCAGGTTGCCCGCCGCCATGGTGGCCGTGGTGATGTAGGTGATCACATAGTTTTTGCCTTCCACTTCCATAAAGGAGCGGTATTTGCCCTGCACCAGATAGCTCACGATGCCCGGGATGCCGTAGAACACCACGATCAGGCTCACGGTGCCGTAGGACAGCACTGTGTTGATGCACAGGGGGTACAGCAGCGCAAACACCACCGTGACCAGCAGATACACGATACCGGTGCGGCGGTAATAGTGATGCGTGGCCGAAAAAATGCCGTTGATGGCTTTCCGGTCGCCCACGGCCACCGGAAGGTAATAGGCCTGCTGCGAGGCCAGGCCCACGCCCGCTTCCAGCAGAGTCAGACAGGAAAAGATCTGCTTGATGGTGCTGTCCAGACCGTTGAGCTCCGAACCGAAGCTGGTGAGGTACAGCCGCGGCAGCAGCAGGCCGAACAGGATCACCGACAGGTTGTACAACAGCGACGAGCACATGTTGTGCAGCACCCGGCGGCGACTTTCGGCCGCGGTCAGGACCGGACCGGTCGGGTTCTGTTCTTCCTTTATCATGCTGCGCCTCCCTGGGCGGCCGCGGCCTTGCGGTGTGCCTTGGCCTGCGAAGGTATCTCCTTGAGCGGGTCACCGATCACATGGTGATACACTTCCTCGTACCGGTCCAGCATGACATCATAATCAAAGTTGGTGTGCACATAGTCCACCTGTGCCTCGCGCTGTTCCGGCGTGAGGGGCCGGGCGGTGTCCCGCTCCAGCGCACGGGCCAGACTGTCGGTGTCCTCGGTGCGGAATTCGGTGCCGTAGTCTGCGGTCACCGTGGTGTTTTCCGGGATGTCGCTCACCAGGCACTTTGCCCCCAGCGACAGCGCCTCCAGCAGCGACAGCGAAAGGCCCTCGGTGTGGCTGGGCAGCACGAACAGGGCGCAGTTGCTGTACAGCTCCAGCAGCGCGTCGCCCACCACATAGCCCGTCGTGATGATGTTGGGGTTGCCCGCGATCTTCTCCTGCACCGTGGTGCAGTACTCGGTCTCCGCAAAGGGGCCGGCCAGCACCAGTTTTTTGTCCGTGTGGGCTTTCAGATAGCCCTCCACCAGGTCCAGCGGGCCCTTTTCCGGCGAGATGCGGCCCACATACAGAATGTAGCTCCCGGCTTCCAGCCCGTATTTTTCGCGAATCAGGTTGCAGGGCAGCGGCTGGCGCATCTGCACCGCATTGGGGATGAGAATGGCGGTACGATCGTACTTCTCCTGAAAATAGTTCCACTCGCTCTCCGACAGCACCACCAGATCATCCGCATACTTTGCGGCCACCCGCTCACCCAGCTTCAGGTAGGCGCTGGCAAAGCCGCCCCACTTGTCCACCTTCCAGTTCAGCCCGTGCACGGTGCACACCGTGTGCTTGCCGAACAGCTTGGCGATCACCAGCGGCACCGACGGGCCGATGGCGTGATAATGGATCACATCATAGTTCCGGATCAGCGCATCAAAAGTGGCCAGGAACGAGTAGACCATAGCGTTCAGCGCCGCCTTCTGAAAGGTAAAGATGCGGCGGGCCTGCACGCCCTCGGTCGTGTAAACATTGTGCCCCTTCTGCAGGCCGCGGTTGTACACCGTGACCTCATAACCGCGCCGGACCATGCTGACTGCCAGCCCGCCGACCATGACTTCCACACCACCCGAACGGGACGGGAAGTCCTTGTGCCCGATCATTGCCACCTTCATACCAAAATCTCCCTTTCCGTGACAGCGTTTGCTGCCGTTCTGCCGGTCGTGGCTGGCCGGCTTCTGTGTGCAACTCAATTGTAACATACCCGCAACACCTGCGCAACATTTCCGTGCATTGTTTTTGTCAAAAATCCCCGCAGAGCCTGCATTTTTCTCCATTGACCGGGCCGTACCTGCGCCAAATGTTTAACAAAGTTTAAGGCGTTCCGTGCCCCCAAATTGATTGACATACTTTTCACAGGTATGCTAAACTGTTTTTGTTGGTTCTGTGCAGATTTTTCCACAGAGCAGGGCCAAAAATCACGAAAAGACACAAGAAGAGAAAGAGAAGGAAACCACTATGAACAAGATCTCCCGCAAAGGCTTTCTGAAGATCGCCGCTGCCGCCGCCATGA
>ERZ773131.2115-NODE-2115-length-13184-cov-3.628075_pt1 | contig 13184 bp, 9 predicted proteins | sample MGYA00511082_ERZ773131 | MGnify/ENA primary metagenome ERZ773131 (study PRJEB29015, sample SAMEA2737813) | human gut metagenome | biome: human gut; feature: human-associated habitat; material: faeces | place: China | collected 2012 ... | reverse complement strand
AAGATTTTGCTTCACTTTCAGGAGGACAACGCCAGTTGATCTTGATTGCGCGCGCCATTGCGTCTGAATGCCGTTTAATGCTGTTGGATGAACCCACTTCTGCACTTGATTTAGCCAATCAGGATGCGGTGCTATCACTTTTAAGACAATTAGCAAAAAAGCACAGCTTGGGAATTATTTTCACCACGCATCAACCTAACTATGCACAAGCGATTGCGGATAAAACACTCTTGATCAATCGGAATTTTATTCGCTTTGGGCAGACGGATGAGATATTAACTTCTGAAAATCTGACCGCACTTTTTCATTTACCGATGATTGTTGAACAATCGCAATATCAACAGCAACCGTTTAGCCATTTCGTGCCGGTTTATGAGGTGTTGTTCGAAGGACAGAGAGATGAGTAAACTCACTATTTATAGCGCAGGAAGCTTTAGATATGCCTTATTGGAGCTTACTCGTGCATTTAGGCAATATAATGACGTGGAAATTGAATGCATATTGGGTCCTGCTGGTTTGTTGAAAACGCGCATAATACAAGGAGCGTTAGCTGATCTTTTTATTAGTGCGAATTCAGAAAATGTATCGGCACTAGGGCGTCGAGTTTTTCAGCAGCAGGTGCTCACTTATAATCAACTTATGCTGACAACAAAAAATAAACCAGAATTTCAGCGAGATACCCTTGAGCTACTTTTTGATGATCAATATCGATTAGCCACGTCAACGCCAATTTGTGATCCTTGTGGTGATTATACTTGGCAGCTTTTTGATCTCATTGAAAAAGATTACCCTGAACAAGGTAAAAGGTTAAAATCGAAGGCATTGAAATTGGTCGGTGGAACAGAAAATCAAGTTGTTATACCACCAGGTGAAATAGCTTCATATTATCTCTTGAAAAACGATTATGCGGATATGATGTTGGGCTATGCGCATTATCAGACAAGATTAGAAAATTTGGGGATGCTTTGTCATGCATTGCCATCTGAATATGATATTCGCGCAGAGTATGTCCTTGCTATGCTGAATGATACCGAATTGACGCAGCGATTTTATCAATTTTTATTGAGCGAGCATGCACAAGACATTATTCGTAAGAATGGATTTAAAAATGATTAAACATTTAAGAGGAACAGCGTAATAATTCCTTGCTTTTATTGGCTTCAATCGTTAAAATTCAGGCTCCTTGTCATCGCTGAGTTAGAGATCGGCGAATGATGTATTAATAACACTACCTTTTAGGAGTAAAAAATGTCTCTAAGTACTGAAAAAAAAGCAGCAATCGTTGCTGAATTTGGTCGCGATGCGAAAGATACTGGTTCTTCTGAAGTTCAAATCGCATTATTAACTGCACAAATCAACCACTTACAAGCTCACTTCGCTGAGCACAAAAAAGACCACCATGGTCGTCGTGGTTTATTACGTATGGTTTCTCGTCGTCGTAAACTTTTAGACTACTTAAAACGTACTGATCTTGCTTTATACCAAAGCACTATCGCTCGTTTAGGTTTACGTCGCTAATTTTTATTACGATAATAAAAATAAAAGCCTTCGGATTACCGAGGGCTTTTTATTTTTTGTATATTAGAAAAATAAAAAACGGTCAAAAATTTGACCGCTCTTTGTTAATTATTAGTTTGCAATACCTTTATGACGAAGTAATGCGTCTAATTGAGGTTCACGTCCACGGAAGCGTTTGAATAAGACCATTGGTTCTTCAGAGCCACCGCGAGTGAGAATTTCATCCAAGAAAGATTTACCGGTAACTGGATTGAAAATCCCTTCTTCTTCAAAGCGAGAGAAAGCATCTGCAGATAGCACTTCAGCCCATAAATAGCTGTAATAACCGGCCGCGTAACCGCCTGCAAAAATGTGGCTAAAGCTATGTGGCGTTCTTGCCCATTCAACGCCTTTAATTACGGCAACTTTATCTTTCACTGCTTTTAAGGTATCAAGCACTTGGTTAGCTTTGCCCGCTTCAAAAGTATGATGAAGGGTAAAATCAAACAAGCCAAATTCAAGCTGACGTAACACAAACATCGCTGCTTGGTAGTTTTTCGCTTTGAGAAGTTGATTTAATTTTTCTTCTGGTAATGGTTCGTGCGTTTCAAAGTGACCCGAAATAAAATCAAGGGCTTCTTTTTCCCAACACCAGTTTTCCATAAATTGACTTGGAAGCTCTACCGCATCCCAAGGTACACCATTGATACCGGCAACATCTGGCACATCAATTTTAGTGAGCATATGGTGAATGCCATGACCAAACTCGTGGAAGAGAGTAGTAACTTCATCATGGGTGAATAACGCAGGTTTATCACCAATAGGCGCATTGAAGTTACACGTTAAATAGGCAACAGGTTTTTGAATTGAACCGTCAGCATTACGTTTTCTGCCGATACAATCATCCATCCATGCGCCGCCACGTTTATTTTCGCGCGCATAAAGATCGAGATAGAAACTGCCACGTACTTCTCCCGTTTCATCAATTAAATCAAAGAAACGCACATCTTTATGCCAAGTATCTATGCCAAAACGTTCAACTGCACGAATATTAAAAATACGTTTAATTAATTCAAATAAGCCCGAAATAACCCGATCTTCTGGGAAATAAGGACGAAGTTCTTCATCATTGATCGCATATAAATGTTGTTTTTGTTTTTCGGAATAGAAACTGATATCCCAAGGCGCAAGTTCAGTGACGCCAAATTCTTTTTCACAATAAGCTTTGAGTTCAGCTAATTCTTTCTCACCTTGTGCTTTTGAACGATCTGCAAGGTTATTTAAGAAATCTAAAACTTGTTGTGGGTTTTCAGCCATTTTAGTGGCAAGTGAACGTTCAGTATAGGTATTGAAACCTAGCAATTTAGCTAATTCCACGCGTAACGTCATGATTTCTTCAATGATCGCGGTATTATCCCATTTACCTGCATTTGGACCTTGATCAGAAGCGCGAGTCGCATAAGCACGATACATTTCTTCGCGTAATGCTGCATTTTCACAATAGGTCATAATTGGCAAATAACTTGGGATTTCTAACGTGAAGCGATAGCCTTTCAAACCTTTACTTTCTGCAGATTGTTTTGCTGCAAGTAATGCGGATTCAGGAAGACCGGCTAATTCACTTTCATCTTCAATGACTTTTTCCCAGCCCATGGTGGCATCGAGTACATTATTGCTAAATTGTGAGCTTAATTCAGATAAACGCGCAACAATCTCACCATAACGTTTTTGTTTTTCTTCGGATAAACCGATACCTGACAGTTCAAAATCACGTAATGCATTTTCAATGGCTTTCTTTTGTGCGACGGAATAAGTCGAAAATTCAGGGCTATTTTTTAAGGATAAATAGGCATTGTATAACCCTTCGTGTTGGCCTACCCAAGTACTGTATTCAGAGAGTAGTGGTAAGCAAGCTTGATACGCATCACGTAATTCAGGGCTGTTTTTAACTGAATTTAAATGGGAGATTGGTGACCAAGCACGGCTTAAGTGTTCGCCTGCTTCAGAAAGCGGTTCAATAAAGTTTTCCCAAGTAAAGTGCGGTTGTTTTAGAACTTGTTCAATGGCTTGATGATTTTCTTCGATGAGTTTTTGGATTGCCGGTTGGATATGTTCCGGTTTAATTTGAGAAAATGGAGGTAAGCCTTCAATATGAAGTAATGGATTAGACATAAATATTCCTTTTGCTAATAGTTTCTTTAGTAAATTGCGGTAAATTCTATAATATCAAGGTTGAAAAATCTAAAAAATCAGTGATAATTGCGTATCACTTTTATTTAGGAATGATGATGAACGACGCTTTATTGTTTTCTGGCTTAATCACTTTTTCGGTTATAGTCGGTTTTGTTGCACTTAAATTCTTCCCCAAAAATCCTTTAATTAAAGCAATTTATATTGTACTAGGCTGTATTTCTTTGGTTTTAGGCGTGATTGGTATTTTTCTTCCGTTTCTTCCGACTACACCTTTTTTATTGCTTACACTTTATTCATTTGCGCAAGGTTCTTCTCGTTTAGAACGTTGGTTCTTAGAGACCAAGCTTTATCAAAAGTATCTGAAATCCTTTAATGAACGTCGTGCATTAACAAAAAAAGCAAAAATTTCTATTCTAACCTTTTCAACTACGATGCTTTTAATTGGCTTTTATTTTACTCCAAGTGTAGTGGGTCGAACGATCATCGCCCTCTTAATTGCGGTAAAATATTGGTTCTTTTTCTTTTGGATTAAAACAGAAGACGTTGAAAATGGATAATGCTTTCCTTACTTGGCTTAAAAGTGCGGTTATTTTTGGTGTCATTTTTGGATTGAGTGGTTGTGATAAATTAAACAGTTCTAAATCTACAAATACGGCAACGGAAGAGCCGCCGAAACAAAGTCAATCGATTGAACAAGAAAATACATCAAAACCGAGTAGAACTCTACTGACTCGGGCGTTTACTCATCCCCCTTCTTTTGAGCCTTGGTTTGTTCGTTATCCAGAACAAGAGGGCTTATTGCGTGATTTGTATGAAGGCTTAACGGCTTATGATCCAGAAGGGAAAATTGTGCCGGGTATCGCAGAAAGTTGGCAAACAAAAGACAACAAAACTTGGATCTTTACCTTGCGCGAAGGGCTTCGTTGGTCAAATGGTGCTCCTTTAGTCGCCCAAGATGTCATGCTTTCTTGGCAAGCACTGTCTCAATCAAATAGTCCATTAAGATCTTATTTGGCTTATCTCAATTTAAAAAATGCGAAAGGTGTTTTAGAGAAAAATAAACCTTTTAAGAGCTTAGGAATTTATGCGGAAAATGACCACACTTTACGCATTGAGCTCGATAAAGCGACGCCTTATTTACCAGAAATGTTGGCGCATATCAGCCTTGTGCCTCAATATCGTGATCCTGATTACCCGGTGACAAACGGGGCTTATATGATCGAAAGCGAAAATGTGAAAAGTATACACTTAGTTAAAAACCCCTATTATTGGCAGAAAAATAATGTCGCTTTTGAGCGCGTAGCCTATTTGCCTTTTATCGCCACTAAATTATCTGACTTTGATGTGGTGGTTGATGTACCAGAAGTGAACGCGGACCTTCAACATTTTCCACAGCTTTGCAGTTATTTTTATGAGTTTAATCTCAACGATTCTAAAGTTGCTAAGGCCGATGTGCGTAAGGCGATTGCTTCGTTGGTCTCTGTCACCAATATTGTGAATAATGAAATTCCGGAAGCAATTCCAAGTTCGTATTTTTTACCGAAAGCCATGTTAAATGGACAAGATTCAAGATGGGAGCCCGTTGTTGCCGAGCAATTATTGGCTCAAAATAAAATTAATGAAAGACATCCACTGTATTTAAATGTGCTTTATGATGAAGCGCCATTGCATGTGAATATCGCGCAACGTTTAGTAGGGCAATTAACGCAATCAGATATGTTGCGTGTAGATGCTCAACCAGTCAATTGGCAAACATTACAGGATAAACGTCAAAAAGGTGATTTCCAAGTCATTCGTTCTGGCTGGTGTGCGGACTTTAATCATCCGATGGCATTTTTGGGCTTGTTCTATTCTAAAAGTCCGGATAACAAAAATGGCTATGCTAATGCGGAATATGACCAATTTTTTGAGCAAGCATTGAAAAGCTTAAATGAAAAAGAGCGGTCAGAAATTTACTTAAAATTAAGTGAGAAGATCCAACAGGAAAACCTTGCTTTACCGCTTTTCCAATACACCACGCCAGTTTATCTTTCTCCAACTATTATGGGGGCGAAGAAAAATCCAGTGGGCGTCATTTACAGTAAGGATCTATGGCGAAAAGTTGAAAGCTAAAGCTAATTAAGAAAGTTGTTCATATAGGTAATGAACAACTTTTTTTATTAAATTTAATAAAAAGTGCAGAGTAACACTATTTACTTTTTATTTTTATACGATACAATACACAACAAATCAACCTAGAGGGAAATCCTTATGTTAAAAATGAATGATTTGGTTAAGCTCAGTCAGACACCAAAATCCACGGTACTGTACTATGTGAAAGAAGGTTTGTTGCCAGAACCAGTAAAAGATAAACCGAATTTTCATCTCTATGATGAACATTGTGTGAAGTTACTCAGCTTTATTAAATATCTACAAAGCAATTTCAATGCGACGATTTCACAAATTAAAGCACTTTTTGCTCATCCTCATTTTGATTGGAATAATCCTTATGAAAGTCTTATTGGATTATTGGATATCATCATGGGCGCTGAAAATGAAGTGTTCACGATTGAGCAATTATGTGAAGAATTTCATCTTTCCGCTAAACAAATCGAAGATATGGTAGCGGAAGGCTTGTTGAATCCTCGTGAAGGCATTTTTACAGCAAAAGAACGTGATATTTTGGCGATCTTGTCTCGTTGTGATGAAGCTGAAATGGATGTGGTGAAGGCTTATTTAGCTGCAGCGAAAATGTTAGCAGAAAAAGAGGTGAATGTGACTTTAGCGGCATTAGCCAATAGTGAACAAAAAGATGAAAAATTAAAACATTTATTTGATTTATTGTTGGTGTTGAAACCTTATCTCTTGAATATGAAAACCTTTAATCTTTATCAAGTGGAGAGTGCGAAATGAAACTCTTAAAATATGCTGGCTTTGTGCCTTATTTAGCCATTGCCTTTATTAATGCCAGTGTGGATTTAGCACATAAAATTACCATTCAAAATGTGTTGCTTAAAAGTTTTTCAGGCGAGAGTTTGGTGGTTTTAACGGCATTAATTAATGCGATGATTTTATTACCGTTTATTTTCTTATTTTCCCCTTCGGCATTTATCAACGATAAATTTTCTCGCACCAATGTGATTCGTTATAGCAGTTTAGCAGCTGTGGCGATCAGTGCGGGGATTTTATTGAGTTATATGACGGGCATGTTTGCGCTTTCCTTTGTACTGACATTGATTTTGGCAGCGCAAAGTGCGGTCTATTCTCCAGCTAAATATAGCATTATTAAATCGATTGTGGGCACTGAGAATATCGGTATGGCAAATGGTGTGATTCAAGCGCTCACCATTGTGGCCATTCTATTTAGTTCTTTTGCATTTTCTTTCTTCTTTGAAGCACATTATGTGGCATCAGATGATCCGAATGAAGTATTACAAAGTGTTTGGGTGATAGGTGTAGCATTAGTATTATTGAGTGCATTAGAAGCCTATTTTGCTTTTAAAATCCCATTCTTTAAGCAAGAAGCTGAAAATACAGATGGGCAGTTTGATATGAGAAAATACCTTTCTTTAGGGTATTTAAAAGATAACGTTCGCACATTAAAAGCAGATCAAAATATTTGGTTGAGTGTCATTGGACTAAGCCTGTTTTGGGGCGTGTCACAAATTATTGTGGCGGCATTTCCTGCACATTATAAAGCAATGTTCAATGAAGATAATGCTGTTGTCATTCAAGCAATTCTAGCGGTGAGTGGCGTAGGACTAGTGCTTGGTTCATATCTTGCTGGACGTGCTTCTCGTTTGCATATTGAGTTAGGTATTGTGCCGCTTGGTGCGTTGGGTATTTGTGCATCGTTATTCTTCTTAACTCTAGCCCAAAGTGGTGTGGTATTGGCACTTTGTTCTTTTGTCTTTGGTTTCTCTGGCGGTTTATTGATTGTGCCATTGAATGCAACTATTCAGTATTTCGCACCTGAGAAAATCAGCGGCAAAATCATGGCGGGTAACAATTTTGTGCAAAACGTGTTCATGGTGGTCTTTTTGCTATTAAGTATTGTTTTTGTACAACTTAATGTTTCGACTCAAGGTTTATTCTTAGTGACTTCTGCTGCATGTTTTGCTGCGAGTCTATATACCATGTCGAAAGTACCCCATTTATTTACGCGTTTATTCCTACTCTTTGCGTTAAAAGCGAATTACCGTTTTCATGTGGATGGGTTAAAAAACCTTCCACAAAGTGGTGGTGTGTTGTTATTAGGTAACCATATTAGCTGGATTGACTGGTTAGTGTTACAAGCGGCTAGCCCTCGTGCGATTAAATTTGTCATGTATCGTCCGATTTACAATAAATGGTATCTCACTTGGTTCTTCCGTATTTTTAAAGTGATCCCGATTGGTGGAGGCTCAAGCCGTGAATCTATTGAAACCATTCGTGAATATTTAGCACGCGGTGAAGTGGTCGCGTTATTCCCTGAAGGCCATATCAGCTATAACGGTCAAATCAATGAATTCCAAAAAGGCTTTGAGTACGTATTAAAAGATTTAGAGAATGTCACAACGGTTCCTTTCTATTTACGTGGATTATGGGGTAGTAGCTTCTCCCGTGCCGATTCTTTCTATAAGAATTTAACTAAACGCCAAGGTAAACGGGAAATTTTAGTGGCATTTGGTAAACCCATTCATGATTTTATTGATGCGACAGCGATGAAGCAAAAAGTACTCGAACTTTCTTTCTCCGTATGGGAAAAAGTCATGAGTAAACGTAAACCGCTGATGCACCATTGGTTGAATTCAGCAAAATCGAATTTATTCAAGGAAGCGGTGGTGGATGCGCAAGGCACTAAACTGAATAACTTGAAATTTATTGCTGCCGTGTTGATGTTTGTGAAAATCTTAAAAGCGGCTTTAGGAAATGAAAAAAATGTCGGCGTGTTATTACCAAGTTCATCAATCGGAGCAATTATTAATATGACCCTAATGGTGATGGGTAAAGTACCGGTAAATCTAAACTACACGCTAAGTCCTGAAGTGATGGAAAAAGCGTTGAAAAAAGCCAATATTTCGCAAGTCATTACCTCTGAAAAATTCTTGGATAAATTGAACGCAAAAGGTTTTGACTTTAGCCAAGTGGTGGCGGATAAAGCCCTCTTTATGGAAAATTTAGGAAAATCGATCACTAAAGCCAATAAAGTGCGGTCATTTTTAACGGCGTTTTTAGCGCCGCAATGGTGGATTAAATTACGTTACTTTGCAGATGTAAGCTTGGAAGATAATGCCACCATCTTATTCAGTAGTGGTAGTGAGGGTGATCCGAAAGGCATTGAATTAAGCCATAAAAATTTACTGACGAACATTAAACAGATCGGTGAATTATTAAATTTCCACAAAGATGATGTGATTTTGAATTCCTTACCCATTTTCCACTCATTTGGCTTAACCGTGACAACCTTATTGCCATTGTGTGAAGGCATTAAAATGGTGAGTGTGGCGGACCCAACAGATGGGGCGACAGTAGGAAAAATGTGTGCTCGACATCGGGTGAGTATTTTATTTGGGACTTCAACTTTCTTTAGATTGTATGTGCGTAATAAGAAATTCCATCCATTAATGCTACAAAACGTGCGAATGGTTATTGCGGGTGCCGAAAAATTGAAAGCAGATGTGAAAGAAGCCTTCAAACTTAAATTTGGCTTGGAAATTTACGAAGGTTATGGGGCGACTGAAACAGCACCGGTAGCTAGTGTCAATATGCCTAATTTACTTGATCCGGAAACCTTACAGGAATTTACCTTCAATCAAGCTGGTACGGTAGGTATGCCATTACCAGGTACCATTATCAAAATTGTGGATCCGGAAAGCTTGCAGGAATTACCAGTCGGCGAAGACGGTTTGATCTTGATTGGTGGTGGACAAGTCATGAAAGGTTATTTGAATGCACCAGAAAAAACAGCAGAAGTGATTGTTGAAATTGACGGTGTACGTTATTACAAAACCGGCGATAAAGGCCATATCGATCATAACGGCTTCATTACTATTGTGGATCGTTATTCTCGATTTGCTAAAGTAGGCGGCGAAATGATCAGCCTTGGCAGCGTGGAAGAGAAACTTTCACAAGTATTTGATGAGGAAAATCAATTTGTTGCCGTTGCCTTGAGTGATGATAAAAAAGGCGAGAGTATTGTGCTTTTAATCAAGTCTGCGCTTTCTTTAGATGAGATCAATGAACGTATTAAAGGATTAAATGTACCGCCGATTATGCTACCAAGCCAAGTCTTCTTAGTGGATGAAATTCCAATGCTCGGAAGTGGTAAAGTGGATTTTAAAGGCGCGAAGAATCTGGCGATGAGTTTGGTTAAGTAAAGAACATCGTAATAAATAAAAGAGCGGTCAATTTGACCGCTCTTTTTGTTGATAGATAAATTATTCTACTTTTACAATCCAGCCTTCAGGCGCTTCAACATCACCGAATTGGATACCGGTTAATTCGTTGTAAAGTTTGCGTGTAATAGGGCCAACTTCCGTTTCTGAATAGAACACGTGGAATTTACCTTTGTGTTGAATACCACCTACTGGCGTAATCACTGCGGCAGTACCACAAGCACCCGCTTCTGCGAATTGATCAAGTTGATCGATATACACGTCACCTTCAATGGCTTCCATACCTAAACGTTCTTTTGCAATGTGAAGTAATGAGTATTTCGTGATACTTGGTAAAATAGATTCAGATGCAGGCGTGATAAATTTATTATCTTTGGTGATACCAAAGAAGTTTGCCGCACCCACTTCTTCAATTTTAGTGTGAGTTTTAGGATCAAGGTAAATCGCGTCTGCAAATTTACGTTCTGGTGTACATTGTTCTGCGGCTAGTTCATGAGGAAGCAAACTTGCTGCATAGTTACCACCCACTTTTACACCACCTGTACCCATAGGTGCAGCACGGTCGTAATCAGTCGTAATGAAGTTAGATGGTGCTAAACCACCTTTGAAATATGCACCTACTGGGCAGCAGAATACAGAGAAAATAAATTCAGGTGCAGTTTTCACACCGATATTCGCCCCCGTACCAAAGAGGAATGGACGTAAATATAATGTCGCGCCAGAACCGTAAGGACCTAACCATTCTTGGTTTGCTTTCACCACTTCTTTACAAGCACGGATAAATAATTCTGTTGGCACTTGAGGCATCAATAAACGATCTGCGGTATGTTGCATACGTTTTGCATTTTGATCTGGACGGAATAGATTGATTGAACCGTCTTTACAACGATAAGCTTTTAAGCCTTCAAAGCATTGTTGTCCATAGTGAATTGCGGTCGAACCTTCGTGGATATGTAGCATGTTATCGGTAGTAAGTTTTCCTTCATCCCATTTACCATCTTTCCAATGTGCGATGAAACGATAATCTGTTTTGATATAACTAAATCCAAGATTGTTCCAGTCTAAGTCTTTCATTTTGCTTCCTTAATTTGTATAAATAATTTTATGAATGGAAATGCAGTTAATCTACACCATAACGGCAACTATGAAAACCTTTAAACACAAAAATATTGTGATTTCTCAAAATTTTTATTGGATTTTTAAATTTGTGAAGTTGGTCAGGAAATAAAATTTTGCTTATGTTAGAATGCGGGAATAAAAAAACGCCGCTCGAAACGAGCAGCGCTTAACCAGAATGGTTTAATATATACAGGAAGTAAATGAGTAACTTAATTGTTACTCCAGTTCGGAGAACCGAACTATATGCAAACACAACATCATACTTAAGTCTGAAACTCATTAACTTGTAAGGAATTACCAATCATTAAGTATGGGTGTATTGTAGGTAGAAGGTGATGGAAGGACAAATGATGTTTTTTTATTTGATGCATAAAAAAAACTAATCCGAATTGAATCTTTTTCATTATAAACTAAAATTTAGCCGTTGGGAAGAATTATGTATAAACGTTTGCCTCCCCTGAATTCATTGAAGTCTTTCGAATCAGCTGCTCGACATTTAAGTTTTACAAAGGCTGCTGATGAACTTTTTGTGACACAAGCCGCAGTGAGCCATCAAATAAAATTATTAGAAGATTTTTTAGGTGTCGAGCTTTTTATACGCAAAAATCGTTCGCTCGAACTGACAGAATTTGGGAAAGCCTATTTTGTTGATATCAATAAAATATTACGAAAATTAAATGAAGCGACTGAACGTTTATTAACACTTAAAGCAGAGCCACATTTGGCAATTAGTGTGCCACAAACCTTTGGTATTCAATGGCTTGTGCCGCATTTGAGTGATTTTAATAAGCAACACCCTGAAATTGAAGTGCGTTTGAAGGGCGTTGATCAAGATGAAGGTTTATTAAATAAAGAAATTGATATTGCCATTTATTATGGCAAAGGTGATTGGGAAAATTTACAAGTTGATCGGTTAGGTGAAGAAAACTTAGTAATTTTGGCGGCTCCTTCATTGCTTGAGAAAATTCCCGTTCGCCGTCCTGATGATTTGAAAAAGCACACGCTGATTCACACACATACTCGAGACAACTGGCAAGCGATGGCCGATTATCTCAAATTAGAGGATTTGAATATTCAGCAAGGTCCATTATTTAGCCATACCTTTATGGCATTGCAAGCGGCGGTTCATGGTCAGGGTATTGCGCTCGCTAATCGCATTTTGGCTCAGCAAGAAATTGAAAATGGCCATTTGCAAATTGTGTTACCAACTGAATTACGGGATCCGAAATCATTCTATGTGGTTAATCATTTAGATCGTTTAGATGATGAACAGATTCAAGCCTTTAGAACATGGATTAAAGATTCAATAAAATTAGGGAAAATATGAATAAATTAGCCTTATATTGTCGAATTGGCTTTGAAAAAGAAGTGGCCGCAGAAATTACCGACCGAGCTTCTGAGCGTGGCGTATTTGGTTTTGCTCGCGTAGTAGAAAACAGCGGCTATGTCATTTTTGAATGCTATCAACCAGGTGATGCAGATCGTTTAGCGAGAGAAATCCCATTTAATCGTTTGATTTTTGCACGTCAAATGATCGTTGTGTCAGATCTCTTAGAAAATCTGGATCCTCAAGATCGTATTTCGCCAATTCGGGCTCAATATGAACGCATTGCAGAAGACATTAATCTTAAGCAAGCGGTAGAGCTATTTGTTGAAACTGCAGATACTAATGAAGCCAAAGAGCTTTCGACATTTTGCCGAAAATTTACTGTGCCGTTGCGCCAAGCGTTGAAAAAGAAAGGTTGGTTACAAGGCAAACCGAATGCAAAGCGCGGTCAGATTTTACATTGTTTTTTCACGCAGCCGAATTGCTGCTATGTGGGGTATTCCTATCTTGGTAATAACTCCACCCACTTTATGGGAATCCCACGTTTAAAATTCCCAGCGGATGCACCAAGTCGCTCAACTTTAAAATTGGAAGAAGCGATTTTAACCTTTATTCCTCGAAATGAAGAAAGTAAACGCTTGAATGAAAATATGGTTGGCGTCGATCTCGGTGCTTGTCCCGGTGGCTGGACT